>Ga0209634_1001277_pt1 | contig 18618 bp, 18 predicted proteins | sample LinPmetageLP40_FD_184043 | JGI IMG/M metagenome (GOLD analysis project Ga0209634, IMG submission 184043) | Marine viral communities from the Pacific Ocean - LP-40 (SPAdes) (version 2) | ecosystem: Environmental > Aquatic > Marine > Oceanic | place: Pacific Ocean | collected 2010-08-26 | reverse complement strand
AATATCATTATACAGCCAGTATTCATCATTTGTTTGGAGACCCAATCAACTCAATTAACTTAATTGAGTCTCAGCAAATGACAATAAAAACAAATAGAGCAATCCACACTAAATTCGTGGTAGAACCTAAAAATTCTTAAGCGGTAGTATGCCTATCCCTACCCCTTAAACTCAATATAGGGATTTTTGAAAACGAAATAATTCTTTTTGCCCCAGGAGCGACAAACAAATCATCCCACAAGACCTTCGGTCTATTCATGATGACAATCAAATCCGCAGCTATTGATTCACTAAACTCCATCAGTGGAGTAAATAGCTCGTCAGCTTCAATGATTATTTTTGACACCTCAATTTTTTGCTTAGATGCTTCTTCTAACACTTCTTTTTGCATTTTGCGAATCTGATCAGTCTCAGAACTCGATAGGTTCTCTGACACAGAGAAAATGTGCAATGAAGCCTTGAATTTCAATGCCATTTGAAGTGCCAATGGGACTTTCTTCATTGATCCACCGCTTAAATCCAATGGCAGTATAATTTTCGCCAGTTTCTTAGTTTTAGGCTCTTGCGTAAATGTAAAAACTGGACATCTTGCAGCCAACACCACTTGATATGCTGTAGTATCCTCCAACTGATGTTCCCAAATATCAGATTCAGGCAAACCATGACTATTCATCACAATAAAATCGACATCATTGCTCTTAGCAAACTCCAATATATGCGCTGAGACCTCCTGTTGTTTAGCCATCACCTGAAGTCTGATTTTTTGAAGGTTGGGATTGATCTTAATTGCTTCAACAAGCATTGGCCTAACCTCTAACTCAGTTATTTTTTTTATATCGAGTTCAAACGCCTTTTTGGATGAATACTGATCTTGATCCACCAGATGCAATGCCGTTACACTTGCGTCCTCTCCAATTGACAACATAGCGGCATATTCCAATGCCTTTAGTGACGCTTTCGTTTTGTGAAAAGGGACAAGTATATGTTTCATGTTAGTTGTCTTGTGGTTTCTGCTTGCTCTTTGTCAAGTCATTTTTATAGACCAATGTACGATATGGAAATGGGATTTCGATGCCTTCTGCATCAAATCGAACTTTGACAGCTTTATTGATATCACTGCGCAGCTGTCTCATCATTAGTGGATCGCTAGTCCAGACATCTGCTTTCAGATTTACCGAGAAATCACCAAAGGAAAGAAGCCTGACCGCAACTTGCGGCTTGTGATTGTCTCGATCCTCCCGTGTGCGCGTATCTATGCAAAGTGGATGCTTGACAGCCTCTTCTTGCAAAATTGTCGTTGCCAACTCCACATCACTGTCATAACTAATCCCAATTTCTATCCAACAACACACTTTTGCGTCTTCTATGCTGTCATTGACGATGGTTTCTGAACTAATGATAGAATTAGGAATGATGATGCGTTTATTTTCAAAATTATTTAACACAGTATGTTGTAAAGTAATGTCCTCTACAAGTCCATAATCTCGAGACCCTACTTTGATTAGGTCCCCAACCCTAAATGGTCTAAATAAAACAATGAAGATCCCACTCACAATATTAGAAAATGCCTGTTGAGCAGCAAACCCTATTACTGCTACTAAAATGCCTGCACCTGCAAATAATGTATATGCGAGTGCTTTAAGTTCTGGAATTAACGATATGATAGCTGCTAGGGCAAATATCCAGATAATCAATGATGTGGCGTTCTTAAGGAACTTATAACGTGTGGCGTCCACTCTTAACTTATTGGAGGAATTGATAAATGATCTACCCATCAACCATCTTACTACTCTGGTAATAATCGTGGTAATAATGACAATGATTAGTATCATCATCATCGTTTTCCAATGACTACTGATACTCTCTAGGAATTCAATTTTCATCCAGTTCTTTTAACGCTCTATTTTAAAATATTTAACCGACTTTTTACAATTATTGTTTTAATGCCCATGCAAATACCTTTGCCGTTCGTTTTTGGCATCTTCTACCTTACTAATAAAACTTTCTCTTTCTTCAAAACTAAGTCTTCTTAACTGAATATCGATTGCGCCTGAACTTGAATAAAATGAAAAAACTTTGTTCACTGAAAAAATGAAAAGCACAATATATATTAAGGATATTACTAAAGATATATAGAAAATGAATGCGGCAGTATTTGGTCCAATATGAATATCTTCAAAAAAAAGCTTAATGAGTTCTGCATTGAATAAATAGTTATTAAGTAGATATACCACCCCATTAATAATTAGAAAATATTGTAACGCACGAAGTAGCAAACGAGGCTCTCTTAGTGTGCGTAACTCACAAAATGTTATATCCTCAAGCGGGATACTCTTTATTTTCCCGTCTAAAAAGCCATTATGCATTTCTCGTAAACGATGAGTAGTCAAGTGATATCTATCGTTTTTGGATTTCCACAATCCATCTTCATGATGTAGTTTCTTCATAATGTTATTGCTATCAATATTTCATAATTTCGATTGCTATTAACACACGAGGATACTTCCTCCATGACTTTTGCGTATTTCATGGAGCTGATGTGTGGTCAATAACACCCTATACTTTCGAATTTTCAAAGGACCTCTTCCATTTTGAATAGTTGCATATTTTCACCATAATTAGATCGTTTTTAAAATAAGCATACTTTACGGCTTTAGTAGTTCTTTAAATAACCGTTTCGCATAGATAGGAAGATAATTGCCATATTCATTGGGCTCAAATGTTGTAGACCTTCCAGACCAGATCAATTTGCCTTCTTTTAACTCATACAAGTTGGTTTCAATATAATAATTCGTCTCCTTTTCAAAGTAGGCGGGTTTATAAACCAAATCGTAAGTACGATAATAATAATTTCCGAATTGATTATAATAAAATTTAGGCTCATATTCTACAGTAGCCTCCTTATATCGTTCTGCACGAACGTCTATTAAAGAGATTGTAAGAATGGCATCGAACCCCTTGTCTCTCAGCCTACTTTTGACCCGCTCAACGTCTTCAAATGGCTTCCCTAATTCTGGTGGAAACATAGAGATACTTGGAGATGCTTGAAGTTTGTTTTTTCGAGCTACAAATACAATCTCTTGTTCAGTGTCACTTCTCACACTAACTGAATTTGCGAGACCCATGACCATTAAGTTTGTAAAATCATTTGTATGATGTTGATCGGAAGTCCAGGTAGTCCCATGATAATTCGATGCACAACCATTGATCAGCAGCATAGTTATCAAAACGAGAAGTGTTGCTAAATTTTTGCTACTTCTTTTGTGAAAATTATTCATACCGGAGTTCAATGGATTAGTCATTACTATCAAAATGATATGTAAGTACAGGTCTGTGACTATGTTCAGCTACCTCGACCGCAAGATCACCACCATTGATCAACCTTCTAATACCAGTTCGCTTACGAATCCCCATTGTGATCAGATCAGCATTGATTTCGTCTGCATAATAAACAATACCATATTCTTCATCTTCGTTATTGTATGTCTCTATGGTGTAGTTTTGAAGCTGATGTTTGTCTACAAGTTGTCGCATCTTCACCATAGTATCAATGTCATTGCTAAAATTATCTTGTGTGTTAATTTTAACAATATGAAGTTTGGCATCAAATAGCAATTGTAATTGCTTGATAACCTCAACGAGCTTAACATGATCTTCATTTAAGTCCGTAGCATATAGTATATTCTTGACAGGATGGTTCTCGATAGATTGGTTGACAGTAATTACTGGACACTCAGAGGACCTAACTACCTTATCTGTCAAAGAACCAATTAATAGGTCATCAATATCATATACGCCTTTCTCGCCTATCACAACGAAGTCTGCCTTTTCTTCACTAATAAGTTTTTTGATTTCCTTATAAGGATCTCCAACTTTTCTCAAAATTCGGATATTAACTTCATTGCGTTTATCTTTCAAATTTTGAAGCTGTAAACCAACTTTCGCATACAACTCCGCTATGTATACATGCGTCATCATATCTTCCAGTATCTCTCCAGTAGATGATATAGAAGCTGAAGGTGCCTCAATTACATGAAGCAAAATGATTTCGCCTTTTGTTTTTTTTAGAATGTTTTGAGCTACTTTAAGTGCATTAAATGAAGTAGGTGAAAAGTCTGTTGGTACGATGATTTTCATGGTTTGATATTAATGATTTGGTTTTCGGTGTTTAGACAGAGAACGACCAAAAAGGTCACAAAATATTTTATAACCCTCATTAAATGTGACCTCAAGACAGAAAGCAAGTCTAAATAATAAATCTAAAAACAAGTTTAAATTAACTAACCCTATATATCATGGAAGAAATTACAGACTGGACAGAAATCGGACTTCAATCTTTGATGACACTGTCCAACAGCGTGATGAGCGCTTTGCCAAATATCATCGGAGCATTATTCTTAGTCATTTTGGGATGGATTATTGCCAGAGTAATGTCTTTCATTGTTAGGAAGGCACTTAAGGTCATCGGGTTTGACAAACTCGCTGAAAAAATCAATGTCACTGAGATTTTGGGTAAGGCCAATATCATTAAAACCTCATCTGAAATTGTGGGCAAATTCGTTTACTGGGTGATCATGCTACTTTTCTTTGTTACCGCATCAGACACACTAGGATGGTCAGTAGTTTCCGAGTCCATTGGTGATTTGATTTCTTACCTGCCAAAACTATTCAGTGCGGTTATTATTTTTGTTATTGGATTCTACATAGCTTCTTTTGTCAAGAAAGGATTGAAGGGTGTGTTAGACTCACTTTCTGTTAGCTCATCCAATATGCTCAGTAGCATATCATTTTATATGATCTTGGTCATCATCTCTCTAACCGCCTTCAATCAAGCTGGTGTAGATACTGCTATAATCACATCTAATGTGATCGTTATCATTGGTGGTGTGATACTAGCATTTGCTATATCATTTGGTATTGGATCAAGAGATGTTCTCTCTAACATTATTTCATCATTCTATACTAAAAGCAATTTTGCTGTAGGCCAGGAAATTACTCTCTTAGAAGTAAAAGGGACAATTCAAAAAATTGACAACACCTCCTGTGTTATAAAAACTAAGACTGGAACAACAATTATCCCGGTGAAAAGATTGTTAACGGAAAATGTTGACATTAAAGAATAGATTTACCGAACATTTATGGCAGACAATCAATCGAAATTAATTTAGACAAATGTAGGATTGTTATATCTTGTGGCTTATTCAAAAATATATTTGGTATCCACTGATTTGAACCATAGTATAACAATACAAAAGAAAATGTCAGATGAACAGATTGTTCATCTGATTGTTACTTCAGGAGATCCATCTCATTTTGAGGAAATCTATGAACGGTATGCCTTAAAAGTTTATCGAAAATGTATCAGTTTCACCAAAGAGGAAGATGAAGCGAAAGACTTAGCACATGATTTATTTGTTAAAATTTATTTGAATCTAAAGAAGTTCAACGAAAGGTCTAAGTTTTCTACTTGGCTATACGCGATCACCTACAACTATTGTGTAGATCATCAGGTCAAAAAGCAAAAGCAAAAGACATTGGCTCAAGAATTAACCATGGACATAGACATCGCTGATAGTGAAGAACTAGAAGACAGGCTATTATTAGAGCTAAATATACAGACGCTCCATGCACTTTTGGAAAAACTAAATCCTAGTGAAAAATCGTTGCTGATGATGAAGTACCAAGACGATCTGTCTATTAAGGAAATTGCAGAAATGCTCGGTGCTGGAGAGAGTGCAGTGAAAATGAAGCTAAAGAGAAGCAAAGACAAACTAAGAAATCTTTACAAGGAATATGAAAGATAGTAAAGACTTTAATCCGTTTAAGCTTATCAACAAGGTTGATGAACTTCCACCTGACTTGAAGCGGCAGGTCATGGGTTCTATCAAATTCGCTCACCTAGCAACAGATATTGGTGAACTTTTCACTATTGACATGGCTAAGGCAGCTAGTAAAATGATTGATCCAGATTCATCAGACTTCACTGAGAACTAAATATTGCATTTAAGATTATTAGATGTAACTAAGGTTGTTGTCATTGTTAATGAGAATGATAAAAATTTTATATGATAATTCAGAAATATTTTAAACGTATCGCCATCGTTTCTTTGATGATGCTGTCGCAACAGGGGTTTAGTCAGGATAATAATACCACCACAGCCATGGATAGCTTGCACGACATTGAAAGTGACATTTTACTTGCAGTCCAGCAGCAACAAAAGAATAACCTATTATCCAAAGCAGACTCAATTCATGCAGCTGATAGTTTACAACAAGCAATTATCCTACAGCAGATTTCGGAATTAAGATCTCGTGACATAAAGAAAAAAGAACTGTTACAGGCAAAACTTGATTCGCTTAAAGAAGCTACAGAACAAAGAAATCTAGCTTCTAAAAGTCAAATAGATTCTTTAAGGGCTCAAACAATTGGTATCCCTGTTATATTGTATAATGACACATTGTTCCAAATATACTCCAAATTAGGGCCATTCAGTCCAAGTGATCGAGCAGAAAGTATTATTCAAAAATTAGAATTACTAATAGATGAAGGCCTATTTGAATCCTCCAAATTCACTATATATGCCGGTACGGAAAGTCACGATATCATGCACGATGAACTTATTATCCTCAGTATTACGGATCGAGATGCCTTTTGGCTTGATAAAACCAGAGCAGAGGTAGCCATGGAGTATTCGGCATCTATTGTTACTTACGTAACACAATACATGGAGAATACCGGATTTATTCAAAATTTGAAAAGAACAGGGCTTTTGATTTTTGTAATGTTAATATTTCTATTAGCAGTCACATATATGAACAAAGGCTTTACGTGGCTTAATAAGTACATTTTTAAAAAAGGAAGGAAATACATTAATGGTGTTACTTTCAAAAATTATGAGTTCCTGTCCATCGCACGTGAAGAACAAGTATTGAGATGGGTTCTGAAGGTAATAAAATGGTTTTTTATTGCCTTCACACTTTATTTATTACTCCCAATTGTATTTAGTATCTTCCCTTCGACCAAAGGTATTGCCTCAACCCTCATCAGTTACGTACTAGATCCATTAAAAATGTTTGGTCTAGCACTTATTGGCTACATACCAGAATTTATAACAATTGTTGTCATTGCTATAATGACAACTTACTTTGTTAAGTTTCTAAAGTTTCTTTCTGTAGAAATACAGCAAGAAAAATTAATAATATCAGGCTTTTATTCAGACTGGGCTTTACCTACTTTCAATCTGGTTCGAATTATTGTTTATGCTTTTTCATTCATTATCATTTTCCCCTATTTACCTGGAAGTGATTCGGCCGTCTTTCAAGGAGTAAGTGTATTTTTGGGTGTGTTGTTCTCATTAGGGTCATCATCAGCGATAAGCAATATTATAGCAGGGCTTGTCATTACTTATATGCGCGCATTTAAGATTGGTGATCGAGTAAAAATTGGTGATGTTGTGGGTGATGTACTGGATAAGTCCATGCTTGTCACACGCTTAAGAACCATTGACAATGAGGATGTCACCATACCTAATTCATCCATAATGAATGGTAGTACTGTCAACTTTAGTTCAAGCGCCAAAGAATTGGGTTTGATCTTGAAAAGTACCATCACCATAGGCTATGATGTGTCATGGCACCAGGTACATCAGCTACTGATCGATGCTGCACTGCAAACAGATCACATCAAGTCAGAGCCACTACCCTTTGTTCTTCAAACAAGTTTGGATGACTTCTATGTAAGTTACCAAATCAAGGCTTACACAGAGCAACCTGGAATGGCTTCAAAAATATACTCACAACTTCATAGTAATATCCAAGATGCCTTTAACAGTGCTGGTATAGAGATAATGTCCCCACACTATCGCGGCAATCGAGATGGAAGTGCGATCACTATTCCATCGGAATCTTCACCGATTAAGTCTAATGAATCTCAAGTAGAATAAAATTATTTGTTGAAAGATTAAGTGATATTACTTTTATTCAGCAAACTCGTAGATGTGTTCGATCGACATGCGGTCATTTAACCCTTTGGAATAATGAATTTTACGTATAATTTGATTTTCATCTAATAAAAATTCAGCTGGTATTGTGTTGATAGATTCACCGCTAGCCATTGTATGTATCGGCAATTTGTTCATTTTGGCTTTGATTGCTGTTTGAATAAAAGAAGTGAGATGGCTTTTTGCAGACTTTAACGCAGAATTTTCTACCCCATATGTAGCATACCATATTTTTTCAGGATCACCAATTAATGGAATCGGAGACACTTCCTTGTGAAACATACTTGACAAAAGAAGTTTTGAACTGGATTCGAAAAAAAAAATCATCTCCAAATTTTTAGCTTTTAAAGCTAAGTGATTCTTTTGAAGAAAATGTACCCTCAAATTGCAGAATGGACATCCGGCATGTCTGAAGAATCCTATGAATACCTTTTTACCTCTATAATCTTCAAGGTTGATAGTTCTTCCAAAAATATCAGTTAGTTCGAAATTTGGTGCTGTGACGTTCAAGTCCAATAATACTCTAGAAGAGGGTGTAGTCGCCATTTAATTATTATATAGATTAAACTTAAAACTATAGCTTTTTCTGACAAATTCTATTCTTCACCTTTAATATTGAACTTTCGAGATCAGGCCAGATATAAGAACTTTCATGAATAGAGACATGTATCTTTAATTCACTAAGCTCCGCCTTCTCCACCGTCACCGTCACCATGACCGTCACTCTGGTTATCTACTGCCCCTCCTTTATCTGCCACTTTCTTGTCTTTATTATAATCCGACTTCTTCAGAGAAAAATATAATACAAAAGCAGCAATTAGAACAACTGAAAATGTTAAGAAATCCATGTAAGTTAAGTTAGTTAATTCCCCAAAATAATGTGACCCTTTGTACCAATGGTAGTCTAAATATACAATGAATTAGTGACCATTATTTATTTTAAATTCTGATCAGCATAATAAAACCAATGAAAATAATAATAACTTATTCGTCACAAGCCTTTACAGACCTTTTTGAGGTATAATCAATTATGGAAATAGAACCAAATTACACAATGGATGCTTTCAAAATCGGCTTTACGGTCATTTTGATATTACTTAACGGTTTTTTCGTTGCGGCAGAATTTGCCTTGGTCAAACTAAGTAAGAGCAAATTAAAGGCAATGATCAACGATAGAAAGGCATTTGCGACAACGGCTATGTGGCTTTTTAAAAGACAAAACTTGGCCTTGTCTGCATGTCAGTTGGGTATTACTATGGCATCACTCGCATTGGGATGGATTGGAGAACCTGCGATAGCCCACTTAATCACTCCTCTCATCCACAATTTGGGTATTGAATCAGCAAATGTTCTTCATGCTATAGCGTTTACTATAGCTTTTAGTATCATTACAGCTTTCCATATTGTCATTGGAGAACAAGTCCCTAAGATATATGCAATCCGCAAACCTGGAGTTGTATTTCTGGCTTCAGCTTTATTATTGAAGGGATTTTATATATTACTTTATCCTTTTATGTATGTACTCAATGCGATAACAAATGTGATATTGAGATGGACAGGCATTGAGGGATCGGAAGAACATGAAGCGTCATTGACTGAAGAAGAGATTCGTGCTTCCCTCAGCATAGCACATGCTAAAGGAGAATTAAGTAAAAATGAGCATAGCCTACTCAATGCAGTTTTTAAGTTTGATGATGAGGTTGCCCGACAAATCATGAAACCAAGAAATGAAGTAGAGTATATAGACAGTAACAATACCTTTGGCGAAATCCTTAATTTCGCCAAGAAATCTAAGCATACGAGATTTCCATTTTGTGATGGATCATTGGATAAATTGATGGGTGTGGTACACATTAAAGACATGATCGGCTATGATGAAGAGGATAAGATTGATCTGAAAACAATGGTGCGAACTCCATTGCTGGTACCAGGAAAAATGCTGATCGGTAGACTGCTTCAAGAGTTTAGAATGGCCAAACAACATTTAGCATTTGTGCAGGATGAACATGGGACTATTCTGGGGATAGTAACGTTAGAAGATGTTTTAGAGGAACTTGTGGGAAACTTGGAAGATGAATTTGATATGGAAGAGTCCAACATTGTCGAATTGAATGGTAAATATATTGTAGATGGAGATATTCAAATTGATGATCTGAATGACAAATTCGATATCGACTTGGTAAGTGAAGATGCAGACACACTTTCTGGTTTAATAGTAGAAAAGTTTGGTCATAAACTGGAAAAAGGACAAATTATAGAGCTAGCAGACCAAATAGAAGCGGAAATTATAGAGGTAGAAGGGATTCGAGCAACTAAAATAAGTTTAACAATTACATCAGTTAACAATGAAGCGCATTAACATCGCCAGACCAGACAAGTTGCTACTTTCAAGCCTTAAAACGCTCGGAAGCCTTGTAACCTTAGATTTATATTCTGAAGAAAAGAGTAAGGCTAAGAAGACAGGTGAAATTGCGTTTATTGGGAAGCAGAAAACGGAGGAAGTCGACATTCAATTGTATCAATACAATAAGGATAAAATAAAGATCACAAATAAAGTTCAGGACTTCACGTTTTTTGAAAAGTCATCCAAAGATCATATCTATTGGCTCAATTTTCATGGTTTGCATGATGTCGAATTAATAGAACAACTTGGAAAGGCCATTTCTCTAGACCGCATCACCATCAGGCAGGCTCTTGACACCACACTTCGACCAAAGGTAGAAGAGTATGATCATTATATCTTCTTTAGTGTCAAATCTATATTAAAAGACAAAGAAGGTGGATTGATAGTGGAACAGCTGTCTTTTTTATTAGGAGATAACTACGTTGTTTCATTTCAAGAAGAACCATCGGATCACTTCGAGCATATACGCAATAAGATTGTAGAAAATCTGGGATTAATTCGCAAGCGAAGCGCTGACTTTCTACTGTACCAACTGTTGGACGCTATACTCGATAATTACTTTGAAACAATAGAAACACTCAACAGCGAAACGAAAATTTTGGAAAAGGTGATTTTATCCAATCCCTCTCAAGAATCACTTATTCATCTTGAGCGAATGAAGTACACTACTGAAACCATAAAAAAATCCTTAAGCCCGTTCAAAGATTCTCTGAGAGCCATTCTAAATCGACCCAAAAGCTTTATTAAGGAGGATAATATTCGGTATTTTCAAGACCTGACGAATAACTGCTACAGTGCAATTGAAGAAATCGAAGCAACAGCCAAGTCACTAGAAAGTCTTACTAACATCTACTTTTCTTCTCTTAGTCAAAAGATGAATGAAACGATGAAAGTACTCACGACAGTGGCGACTATATTCATCCCTTTGACGTTCATAGCCGGTATTTACGGAATGAACTTTGAGAACATGCCTGAGCTCAAGCACACATATGGCTATTTTATGGCTTTAGGAGGAATGGCAATTGTTTTTATTGGGATGATTGTTTTCTTCAAAAGAAAAAAATGGCTTTAATATTATGATTCATAAGCGAGTACCCCTGAAATACATTTTCTTCGATGTGAAGTATGAGATGCTGTTTGTCTTATTTATCGCCTTGTTGTCTCACTTTATTTCAACAAAATTTATCGATAGGTCACTGGTAATTCCGTTAGCGATCCCAGCATTTTTAGGAACCGCGATTTCAGTACTACTTTCTTTCAAAATGAGTCAGTCCTACGATAGATGGTGGGAAGCTAGAAAAGTGTGGGGAGCGATTGTTAATGATTCAAGAAGTTTAACCCTCCAATTGCAATCATTTTTAGAAAACTCAGAGGTATTAATTAAAACAATTTCATACAGGCAAATAGCTTGGTGTTATTCTTTAGGCCAATCACTTAGAGGACAAGATCCCCTATTGAATTTAGATAAATATTTGTCTGAAGATGATTTGAAACAATTAGAGAAAATGAGCAACAAGCCGCTTGGGATTATTCAATTGAATACTAGAGATATTAAGTTACTCAAACTAAATAAGCAAATAGATACGATTACGCACGCCCATCTTAATAGTACGTTTGTGAGGATATGCGATTCAATGGGTAAGGTGGAAAGAATCAATAATACGGTGTTTCCTCCTAAATATAGATTAATCCTGCGATGGACAATTTTCCTGTTTGTTACACTTTTTGCCATATCGTTGGGGAATTTATCACTTATCGTTGCTTTGCCATTGATCCTTTTTTTTTCGTTGATATTCTTCTTGCTAGAAAGATCAGCGTTTCACTTACAAGATCCTTTCAAAAATCGACCGAGTGATATTGCTATCACTACGATCTCCCAAACTATTGAGATTAATATTAAGCAGTTACTACAGGATGAAAATATTCCGTCAGTGGTTCCTTCTGATGAATATTATATTTTATAATGGAGGAATATAAATAGAGAGATGAGGTCCTTAATTTAAAGGGAAAGGCTCTAATATGCTCAGAGAACTACAAGGAGATATAATTCTTCAACACCTTTTTGGCTTCCTTATAACCTATATCTATGAGTTCTTTTGTCTGGTCAATATTTGTTCTGCTAAATGAGGATAAATCGGGCTTAATTAAAACATCAGCGGTATTTGTTTGAATTTTCGAAGCACTCATCATTGTGAAATGGAAACTATTTAGCAAAACATCTATAATGTTCTTAGGTCGATCATACGTATGACCAGAATTAAGATCTACAGCAATTACAACATCTGCTCCCATTGCATTTAGTGGTGATATGGGCACATTTTCTACAATGCCTCCATCTACCAAAAGTTGATCGTTTATTTCAGTTGGAATAAAAATGCCAGGAATACAAGTACTCGCCATTACTGCTGGTGCAATACGACCTTCCTTAATGACCACTTTCTGGCCGTTGGAGACATTAGTTGCAATTATGGCGATTGGAATACCTGATTGATCAAAGTTTACATCACCTATATTTTCAAGTATCAAGTCCTCCATCTTGTTATTTGACAATAGACCATATTTAGAAAGCGTCATGCCTGCAATATCTCCCCATTTAAGCTGTTCAGATATCTTTTCAATGGCCTTATGATTCATTTCAAAAGCAAAAAGAGCAGCAATCAGCGCACCAATACTCGTCCCTGAAACATAGCTGACTTCAATGTTTAGTTCATCAATGGCTTTCAACACGCCAATATGTGTTGCACCAAGTGCAGCTCCACCGCCTAATGCTAACCCAACTTTCTTATTTTCTAACGACATGCTATAAATGTATTGAGAATGACCTAGTTCATCTTACGTAGTAGCAATCTCTTTTTCTTGGATAGAGTTGACAAAAAGAATATTGCCTAGCTCATCGTAGCCTTGAAACACTTTCTTGCCAAGTTGTTTTACCTCTTCGGTTTTAAAACCGATAATGGTCAAGTCCGACAGTTTAGATTTTTCATTAATGATCTCTTTGTTGTCTTTTCCATCCATCCTTGCAATCAATTCTATATTTCTTGCCGAAATAGGAAGCCTTCCATCCTCTATTAGATGTAAAAGTCTTTCATTCTCCTCCTCCATTTCATTTTCTGGAAAAATGGCAAAGATCTTTATTTGTGCCTTCTTCCAATCGGCATGTCCAGCAATGACATATGACAATAAGATCATCAGAGAGCCATTGTCAATGTCATTTTGAGTAATCCATATATGAATTTGAGCGTTGAATCCAAATCCTCTTTCCGAACTTGCTAAAATACAAATGTCAAAACTGGCGGCATTTACCAATGGTATATTGTCTAATATATCGGCATTAAGACTCTCAGCATCTCTGAAAAACTCGAACAAATAGGTATTGTTTTCTTTCCCAGACACACTTGGCACTTGTATGGATTGTGCAACTGCTGTAGTATAGGAAGGCGATATGATCGTATCGATGTATGCATTGCTATCAGATATGCCTGCTTGCTTAATCAGTCTTTCCGTTACTTCTTTAGCTTCTTTACAGGATTCTTTGGAAACATATCCGTCTATAAAGTGCAAATAAGTACCAAACCCATGACGCGCAGATATCCACCTCATCAATTCAAATGCCGATGTCCTTTTGAAAGAATCCCTTGAAATACAAATCACTGATGGTCGCCAGGTTTCTATTGCCTCTTTCTCACTTTTTTGTAAGTAGACCTGTAGTTGTCTATTTACCTGGAAAATTACGCCTTGAAAGATCTTAACCATTCCTTGTTGACCACCCAAATGTCGAGAAATTCCAAAATACATAATCACCATTAGTACAATAGATAATAGCGCATATAGTGGGCTCATTTTAAACATAAGAAAGACACAAAGAACAGCACCGGTCAAAGAGATATACCAACGTGACTTAAATGATGGCCTGTATGATGGATCAGCACCGAACTGTTGTAAAAATGAAATAAGACACAGCGCTCCATAGGTGACCATAAAGAACATGGATATAATTTGAGCGACCACATTGACATCACCCAGCAATACAAAGAATAAAGCCACCACCAAGCTAGCTATAGTCGCATTCATTGGCTCTTTTTTCACCCCTTTTCCCTTTGAGAGCAAGTCATTTACTTTTTCATTAGGAAAGATTTTATCATTGGCTAATGCCTGTAGCGTGCGTGGTGCCACCATCACCGACCCAAGTGCAGAAGATACTGCGGCAGCCGCTAATCCGATTGGGATAATAGGCCCCCACAGTGCGATTTTCGACATGATGAATTGATCTCCTACCAGTGCTTCCGGGCTCGCAGATAAAGCAAACTTGTACGCTAAAAAGACATAAATCACCATGCCCATAATGGTTGCAGCCAGCGTACCTAGTGGAATAGATTTCCTGGGATTCTTGAGATCGCCAGATAATCCTACCCCGGCAGTCATTCCAGTAAAGGCTGGGAAACAAATTGCAAATACCACAAAGAAGCCGGGACCTCCTTCTATCTTGTGAAACAAACTATGACTGCTGGTCTCTGGAGCATCAATGGCTCCTCCTAAAAAGAACATTCCCAAAGAGACCATTAGTATGGCCGCTACAATATAAAGTGCTTTGACACCTAGATCCGCTCCCTTCGTAAGCATCAATACACCAAGTAATATGAGTGCTGGAATACTTATTATTCTAATATTTGTAATTCCTAAGCCATAACTTGAATTGAGGTAATCTAACACTGGATTAAAAGCTTCGGCAAATGCGATGACATAAAATGCAATGCTAATAGCTTGTGAGAAAAAAAGTGCGATCCCAATAGCTGCACCAATATTCAATCCAAATGACCTTGAAATGATGTAATATTCACCGCCTCCTTCTACTTTTTCATTGGTGGCTATTTCTGCTATGGCCATTGCTGTTGGAATAGTAACCAAATGGCTGATACCGATTATAGCCAAAGCACCTAAAAAACCAACACTCCCAACGACATAACCAAAGCGGAGAAATAGTATTGCCCCTAAAATGGTGGAGATTGCTGTTAAAAATACCGGAGCTGTACCAAATCCAGTATTGGTCTTTTGAATTTTTGCCATTAAATTAAGTTGAGGTTGGATTGCTTTTGGATTGTCCGAAAAGAAGGAGTGAAATATAGTTAAAATAACTCACTTTAAGATATTTCGAGATTGAATAAGTTTGATAAATATGTCTAACTATGCCAAAAGGATAATTTGCCAAACAACAAAAATAGTGACAATGAAGTATTATCTTCACCAGGTTATTTTAGTCAAATTGATTATTTCAATCTAATTATGAAAGAAGAAGATAGAGCGCAAATCGAACTCATTAATCGACCAAAGAATGTTGATGAGATTCTTAATGAACAAATTGATGCAAGTCTTCATGAACATAAGCGATCCAATTTTGGACTGTTGATTTCATCATTAGGCGGTGGATTGGAAGTGGGCTTCAGTATTTTCCTAATGGGAATAGTGACTACGCTATTTCATCACGACATATCTGACAATTCACTACACGTAATGCTGGCATTTTGCTACTCCATTGGATTCATATTTGTAATCATTGGTCGGTCAGAATTGTTTACAGAACATACCGCTTTAGCTATACTGCCAGTCTTCAATCGGTCGGCTACTATTAGAAGTCTATTCGAAATATGGGCCATCGTGTATGTGGGCAATTTAGTGGGAGGATACTTGTTCAGCTATCTGATGACTACGATCGGCCCGTCCATTGGAATTATTAACGATGAGTCATTCATCTATTTAGCCAATAAAATGATCTATCATGATTGGGGTGCTATTGTGCTCAGCGGTGTACTCGCAGGTTGGCTGATGGGTTTACTTGGTTGGCTAGTTACTTCTTCTCAAGAGACAATAAGTCGAATACTCATTATCATATTGGTGACAGCAACGATAGGGATGGGAGGACTGCACCATTGTATCGTAGGGTCTATCGAAGTTTTCTCAGGCTTTCTTGTATCCAATGAAATTGGAGCGTCTGAATATTTGAAATTTCAGTCTGCGGCTACTCTTGGTAATATTATTGGGGGTGTAGTATTTGTAGCATTACTCAAGTTCAGCCATATTAGAGTGGATTCTGATTCTTGATACGCACACTTTTGGTTTCACAGACCTAATAGAAAATTCATAAAAGGCATTACTAATTTAATTAGGTAAGAATCATCAAGTCGAGATTGGCGAATCTCGACTTATAAATGATTATTAGTCTGAAGAATTCCCCAAGGCTTTGTCTCGGGGTTCTATAAAGCCGTCATTCCTGTCTGCACAGGAATCCAAATATAAAATTTCGAATTTTGATACTGCGGGTCAAAATAAAACCACCTATCCCCGATGGTTCTGCCTCGGTGATAGGTGGTTTTAAGAAATTTTTTATTCCTTAATCGTTTTACTATTTACTTATCGGCTCAGCAAATGTGAGATAGTAGCCATTGACATCTCTAATTGTAAATTGCCTCATGCCATAAAGTGTTTCTTTTATCTGATCTACCACATCTGAAGATGTGTATAAGTCCTCATAGAATTCATCTAACCCTGTCATTAAAATAACGAGCGTGAATCCTCCAGCAGGTTCGTCATGATTAAGCTCAGGCAGCTCTCTTTTAAGGCTGTTCTCACTTTGGAACATAATCTCTACATTTCCTTTTTTCACCTTCGCTCTATGCAACTCCTCTCCTGATTCGGGTGAAGTACTTACTGTTTCGAATCCTAGAACTCCGTGATAATAATTGAGGGTTAGGCGAATATCTTCAACCATCAAATTGGGGATAAGTGTTTCTAATTTCATATTGTTTAATATTTTTTTGGAAAATAATTTTGTGATTTGTATCAATAAAATATTGAATCTCAACTGATTAGTAAATTCTCAAATCAACTATCAATGATTTAGACTTCTCATAGTGATGAAAGTCACTATTATTTTGTTATTATTTTTTAAAATTCTAAATCTAACCAGTTCTCATGTGCTACCTAAATAACTATGTAAAACATGATCCGATTACAACATTCTTAGTATTGTCGTCAAATACTATTTTCACTTTAGCCCCAAGTTTACGAGCAAAAAAGCTGTTGTATATTCTCCCGCCACCAATTGTATGATTTTGTAGTCTACTTTTAAGTTAATTGCCTAAACTAAGGATGAAATACCACATTAGATACGTAGTTTCGTGTTGAACCTTAGTGCACCAATTATGACACATGAAAAACCTTGGGAACGATTGAAAGAGTTGTTAAATCAGCAATCAACTGCTGATTTAAAGTCTTTTCTCAACCAAGTAAATACCGATGATCTTGTTAATGCTGTAAATCATATTAGTGCTGAAGATCGTGCTAAACTACTAAGGTTGCTCTCTCCGGAAGATGCTGCTGAATTAGTAGATGAAATACCATGGGTGCAAGCATTACGAACTATTCAGGACTTAGAAGTAAGTCATGCTGCTGCCATAATTTCTGAGATGACAAGTGATGAGCAGGCGGATTTTCTGCACGAAATGGATGATGAGAGCGCTGAGGCCATTATGACAGAGATGGATGAGGAAGAAGCCCGAAATATACGGCAACTCATTCAATATGATTCCGATACTGCAGGTGGGCTAATGATCACCGAATTCCTTGCTTTTGAGCAAAATTTGACTGTTGAACAAGTGGTTAGGGATCTAAGTGACAATTCGGAGAAATATGAAAAGTATAATCTTCAATACATTTATGTTACTCATCAAAATCGATTTATTGGAGCACTTAACATGCGCAGCTTGTTACTTTCAAAACCAAAAACCTTCCTCTCTAAAATTGTACTAGGTGATGCGCTTAGCATGAATGAGTATAGCACGGTTGATGAATTGGTTACATTCTTTAATGAACATGATTTTCATGGAGTGCCGGTAGTCAACCATAACACTGAACTTAAAGGAGTTGTTCTTAGAAATGATCTGCGTGAGGCGCAAACTGAAAAAATCCATGTGGAGCATTTGGAGACACAAGGTATTATTGGTGGTGAAGAAATTAGAACAATGCCAATTTTATGGAGGGCCAAAAGAAGGTTGTCTTGGTTAAGTGTAAATATTCTGCTCAACATTGCTGCGGCCAGTGTTATCGCCTTTTATCAAGACACCCTCGCTGCGGTTATTGCATTGGCAGTTTTTCTGCCTATCATTTCGGATATGAGTGGATGTTCTGGTAATCAAGCTGTCGCTGTTAGTATGCGTGAAT
>Ga0209634_1001275_pt1 | contig 18627 bp, 10 predicted proteins | sample LinPmetageLP40_FD_184043 | JGI IMG/M metagenome (GOLD analysis project Ga0209634, IMG submission 184043) | Marine viral communities from the Pacific Ocean - LP-40 (SPAdes) (version 2) | ecosystem: Environmental > Aquatic > Marine > Oceanic | place: Pacific Ocean | collected 2010-08-26 | reverse complement strand
TCCTAATTTTCAAGACATATACTATGTCGGTGAAGTTAAATCAATAACTATACCAGAGCTTAAAAAACAGTTTCCTAATATTCCAGAAGAAGAATTACAAAGAATTCAAGAAATGCCTGGTAACAGGCAGTATATAACCGGATGGGGTAACTATGACAACAATACGGTTCAAGTAATGTATTTTGAATATAAAACTTACATGAATCAAGTTTTTAAATTAAAAAGAACTGAAAACGGTTTAGAGAAAATAATAGAAAAAACAGATGAATTTAATCCTCCACCAAATGATGGGTTTGAAAGAGTCGGTAGAAGTATAGAAGTATTATACACTGGAGCTAAAGTGTTAGGAACAAACACAATACTTAAGTGGGAGCTAGCAGAAAATATGACAAGACCAGCTGCTGATACTACTAAAGTAGAAATGAATTATTCTATAGTTGCACCAAGAATGTACAAAGGTAGAATAGAATCTATTGTAAGTAGATGTACAGGTTTTGCAGACATGATACAATTGACGCATTTAAAAATGCAGCAAGTACTAGCTAGAATGGTTCCAGATGGTGTGTTCTTAGATATGGACGGTCTAGCAGAAGTTGATCTTGGCAATGGCACAAACTATAACCCAGCAGAAGCATTAAACATGTATTTCCAAACTGGTTCTATTGTTGGTAGATCACTCACACAAGATGGTGATCCTAATAGAGGCAAAGTACCTATTCAAGAATTACAGTCATCTGCTGGTGGTCAAAAATTAGCAGCTTTAATACAAACGTATCAATATTATTTACAAATGATACGTGATGTCACGGGTCTTAACGAGGCTAGAGATGGTAGTTTACCTGATAAAGACGCTTTAGTAGGTCTTGCTAAAATGGCAGCTAATCAATCTAATATAGCTACAAAACATATAAATCAAGGTAGCTTATATATTGCTTTAAAAATATGTGAAAACATATCTTTAAAACTAGCAGATGCTTTAAGTTATCCTTTAACAGCTAATGCTTTAATAGAAGGTATATCTATATATAATGTAGAAACATTAAGAGAGATATCTAATTTAAACTTACATGACTTTGGTATATTCTTAGAACTAGAACCTGACGATGAAGAGAAAGCTCAGCTAGAACAAAACATCCAAGTTGCTTTGCAGTCTGGAGGTATTGACTTAGAAGACGCTATAGATATTCGTCAAATTAAAAATCTAAAACTAGCAAATCAATTACTAAAACAAAAACGTAAAAAGAAATTAGCTAGAGAAAGAGCAAATCAAGAGAGAATGATAGCTGCTCAAGGTGAAGCCGCCGCTAAAACAGCAGAGCAAACTGCATTAGCAGAAACTCAAAAACAAGCAGCATTAACTCAACAAAAAGTTAGTATAGAGCAAGCTAAGTCTCAATTTGAAATAAGTAGAATGGAAACTGAAATGCAGATAAAAGCTAAATTAATGCAGCAAGAGTATGGTTATCAATTTCAATTAGCTCAAATAAAAACAGGAGCTGAAGGTTCTAAAGAAAAAGATATTGAAGATCGTAAAGATAAAAGATTAAAAATGCAAGGTACTCAACAGAGTAAATTGATACAGCAGAGACAAAATGACTCTAACCCTGTTGATTTTGAAAATACAGGAGAAAACAACCTAGGATTTAACATAGAAGAGTTAATGCCTAAAGTTTAATTATTTAATTATTTAATTATATTATATTATGTCAGAAAACACAACGACTCAAGAAGTCAAACAAGAAGGTGATTTTAAAATTAAAAAAAATAAAACACCAAAAAACTTAGGACACCTTAGTGGTAATGATCCTGTAAAAGTAGATTTAACAAAACCAGAAGCAACAGGTGAAATTACGCCAGATGTTGTAAAGGTTGAAATACCAAAAGAAGATAATGCCATTCGTATCGGAGAAACAGGAAATGTTCCTGAAGAAAAACAAGCCGGAGATTTGGTTGAAGTGGACAAACAAATACAAGAGCCCAGCGAGGTTGTTGAAGAAGTCACCCCACTCCAAGAAATAACCGATGAAGAAGTTAAAGAGGTTAAACAAAAAGCTCAAGAGGCTGTAAGAGATCAACAGATCTTAGGAAAACCTTTACCGGAAAATGTAGAAAAACTAGTTTCTTTTATGGAGGAAACAGGTGGAAGCGTAGAAGACTACGTGGCATTAAACAAAGATTACTCTAAGCTTAATGGCTCAGAGGTTTTAAAAGAATATTATCTTAAATCCAAACCACACTTAGACTTAGAAGAAATAGCTTTCTTAATGGAAGATAATTTTAAGTATGATGAGGATGTAGATGAAGAGCGAGCTATACGTAAAAAGAAACTCGCTTATAAAGAAGAAGTTGCAAAAGCAAAACAATACTTAGAAAGTTCTAAGAGTAAATATTACGACGAGATCAAGTTGAGACCGGGCGTAACTCAAGAACAGCAAGAAGCGTTAAGCTTTTATGACCGATATAAAGAGCAGCAAGAAAAAGCTCAAGCACAACACGGTGATTTTAGAGATCGTACTAAAAGATTATTCAATAAAGAATTCAAAGGTTTTGATTTTAATGTGGGGGATAAGAAATTTAGATACGGTGTTAAAGACCCGGCTAAGGTAGGTGAAACTCAAGTGGATGTTCAGAATTTCGTAGGTAAGTATTTAGACAAAGACGGAAATATGACAGATCCAAGTGGGTATCACAAGGCTATGTACGCTGCAATGAATGCTGATAAACTAGCTCATCATTTTTATGAACAAGGAAAAGCTGATGGCATCAAAGGTGTTATTACAAATTCTAAAAATCCAGCACAAGACGGACCTAGGCAAGTTGCCGATGGAAATGTTTTCATAAATGGATTAAAAGTAAAGTCGATTAGTGGTTTAGATTCATCAAAATTAAAAATAAAAACAAAAAAGTTTAACTAATTAAAATTAAAATTATGGCTTTATCCCCACAGTTTGGAAGTTTAGTACCTTCTCAAACTCAACAATTACTTCAGCAGAACTATCTTACATTCGATGGTACTGCAGCTGGAAACCAAGGAAATTTTGCTCAGCAATATTTACCAGAGCTTTACGAAGCTGAAGTAGAAAGATACGGTAACAGAACGTTATCCGGATTTTTAAGAATGGTAGGCGCTGAAATGCCTATGACTTCTGATCAAGTAATTTGGTCTGAACAAAATAGATTACATATATCTTACGCTGATTGCTCAATCGTTCCTAATGCTGCAGGTGTTGCTAATCTAGGTATTGATATAACTAATGGTGGTGTAAATACGCAAGTATCAAACGTTGTTTCTCCAGCTGCAACAGTTGTCGTTATGGACGACTTTGGTGGTGAATTAAAATGTTTCGTAGATGCTTCAAATGGCGCAACTGGTATTATATCTGTACAACCTTATACTGTTGGTAGCTTAGCTAGTTTAACTGGTTTAGTGAAAGTATTTGTATACGGTTCTGATTTCCAAAAAGGACAGAGCACGATTCAACCTGCTGCTACACTTGGTGCAAACGCGATTGGAGCTGCTAACCCTATGATTAGTGTGAACCCTGCGTTTACTACTTTTAGCAATAATCCTATTATCATTAGAAGCCAATATTCTATTAATGGTTCTGACACTGCTCAGATCGGTTGGGTAGAAGTTGCTACTGAAGATGGAACAGGTGGTTACTTATGGTATTTAAAAGCTGAGTCTGAAACTAGACTACGTTTCGAAGATTACTTAGAAATGTCTATGGTTGAAGGTGAGCTTAAAAATGCCGCATCTCCTATCGCTGGAGGTGTTGGTGTAGGTATCATTGGTACCGAAGGTTTATTTGCTGCTATCCAAAACGGAGGTAACGTAGAAGTAGGATTTACTGCTGCTGCTGGTATTGACGCTTTTGATGCAATACTTAAAAACCTAGATACTCAAGGAGCTATCGAAGAAAACATGTTATTCTTGAACAGAAACACTGCTCTTGATTTTGACGATATGTTAGCTTCTATATCTGGAGGTTATGCAGGTGGTACTGCTTTTGGTCTTTTCGAAAACTCCGAAGAAATGGCATTGAACTTAGGATTCTCAGGATTCCGTAGAGGTTCTTATGATTTCTATAAGACAGATTGGAAATACTTAAACGACGCTTCAACGCGTGGTGCAATGACTGGTCCTGCTTCAATTGAAGGAGTATTAGTTCCTGCAGGTACTTCTACTGTTTATGACCAAATCTTAGGTACAAACATTAGACGTCCTTTCTTACACGTAAGATACAGAGCTTCTCAAGCTGATGACAGACGAATGAAATCATGGCTAACTGGTTCAGTTGGTGGTGCATTTACTTCTACGTTAGATGCAATGGAAGTTAACTTCTTATCTGAAAGATGTTTAGTAACTCAAGCTAGAAACAACTTTGTATTATTCAAAGGTATCTAGTACATTAATGTGATTCTTACCCTCGTTATATCAACGGGGGTAATTATTACTTTTATTAATTTTATTATATTATATCATGGCAAAAAAAGAAAAAATCCAACAAACTGGTTGGGAAATAAAAGATAGAAGATATTTTTTAAAAGATAACTCTTCACCACTAACACTAACAATACCTAGCAAGCATACAAAAAAGCATGCTTTACTATGGTTTGACGAGGAAACAGGATCTCAAAGAGAATTAAGGTATGCTACAAATCAATCGTCAGTATTCGTAGATGAACAAAAAGGTGAAGCAACAATGGGGCATATATCTTTTACTGATGGCATCTTGCAAGTTCCAAAAGAACAACAAGCTTTGCAAAAAATGCTATCTATATATCACCCTTTATTAGGTAGAAAATACCTAGAACACAAACCTCAAGCAATCGCTCAAGATCAATTAGCTGATTTAAATATAGAAATAGATGCATTAAATGCTGCTAGAGAAATAGAAATAGATCAAGCTGAAGCAATCATGAGAGTAGAGATTGGCTCTAGGGTTAATAAGATGAGTTCTAAAGAACTTAAAAGAGATTTATTAATATTTGCTAAAAACAATCCTAAGTTATTCTTAGATTTAGCTAATGACGAAAACGTGATGTTGAGAAACTTTGCGGTTAGATCAGCTGAACTTGGAATAATTTTATTGTCTCAAGATCAAAGGCAAATATCCTGGGCGTCTAACGGTAGAAAACTAATGAACGTTCCGTTTGATGAAAATCCTTATTCAGCTTTTGCTGCTTATTTAAAAACAGACGAAGGTGTAGAAGTATTTAAATCAATAGAGAAAAAAATGATTTAACAGGTGATTATAATAATGGGTGATCACTTTGTGGTCACCTAATTATTAAAAAAAAAACATATAATGGCAATAAACGTAAATCAAGTTTATCAAACAGTTTTACTTATTCTCAATAAAGAACAAAGGGGATATTTAACTCCTGATGAATTTAATAGAATAGGCGCACAAGTGCAGCTTGAGATATTCGAGTCTTATTTTGAAGATTTAAATCAACAATTACGCGTGCCAGATAACGACTCTGAATACTCAGATCGTGTAAAAAATACGCAAGAAAAAATTGCGCTCTTCCAAGAAGCCGGCACGTGTCCTTACGTAGGCCCTTATTTTGGCGTACCAACAGTATCAGGTACTACCACATCTCAAACATTCAACACAACAACAGCTCAGCAATATGTAGTAACTACTATTACAGCAGACGAACTAGACGCTGGACAACCAAGCGTTACGTTAGAGGACGCTAATGGTGTTCAACAACCTTTAGCTGAATTTACTGATTGGACTATATCTGGTCTTACGCTTAGTTTGACTAATGTACCTACAGCTGGTAGAGCTTTAATATTAACAGTAAATGAGTTTGATTTTTACAAACTAGGAACTGTTATACACAAAGATGAAACACCTGTTCAATATGTTCAACCTAACGAATTATTAGAACTAAATTTATCACCTATAACAAAACCATCTACTTCTTTTCCTGTTTATAGATATAAAGATAGACAAATATTTGTATCACCATCAACTATACAAAGTGACTTATCTTGTACGTACTTAAGAAAACCACTAAATCCAATGTGGAATTTTACAGCAACAGCTCCAGCTTATCAATACATTTACAACGCTGGTAGTTCTGTAAACTTTGAATTACATCCAACAGAGCAAACTGAAATAGTGCTAAGAATATTAATGTATGCTGGTGTCATAGTTAAAGATCCACAATTAATACAAAGCGCGGCTCAACAAGTTGCTATGGATAATCAAAACGAAAAAATATAAAACATGGCTATACAACCTCCAAATAACGGATTACTAAACGAAACTGGTCAACAATACTACCAAGGTGCTGAAGGTTTTGTAGGTGATGGGGCTAATAGAACTTTTCCTACAACTTTTGATACTGACTTATATTTAGGTAATTGGAATCCTAACACTGAAAATTATGCGTTAAATAATTTTAAAGTATACACCAGCGCTAGCGGTTCTCCTGGATCTTGGTCTGAATACATTACAGAGTTTTCTATTTTAGGTAATTCAATTGTCTTTCCGGCTAATGCAATACCTGCTAATGGTCTGTATATAGTAGTTCAATTAAAAATATTAGATGGTGGTAAATATGGCTCTACACCTGCTGAAAAAGCATATGGTCAAACCGTAGAAGATAATTATGGTAGTTATAAATATGTAAAACTAGTTGATATAGTAAATAACTTTTTGGTAGGATATGTTGGCACTGGTAAATTACTACCAGATGCTAAAAGAACAGATGTTATTTTTCATGCAAAGAGAGGTATGCAAGAATTTAGTTATGATACTTTAAAAAGTATTAAATCTTCTGAGTTAACAATACCAGAGGGTTTAACTCTTGTTCTTCCTCAAGACTACGTTAATTATGTGGGTATGTCTTGGATCGATGGGCAAGGAGTAAAAAGACCTATATACCCAGCTAATAATTTAACAATAAGTCCTTTCAACACTCAGCTACAAGATAGTCAAGGAATACCTACACAAGATAATTTTGGTAATGATTTAGAAGGAACATCTATAGTTCAAGAAAGATGGCATAGTGCTAATGACAAGTTAATAAACGGTAGTTGGACAATGCAAGATTTCACTAATGATTTATGGGCTTACAATTGGGACTACCCAGGTTCTTTCTTTGGTGCAACAAGAGGTCAAATGTATGGCATGGATCCTCAGTATTCACAGTACAATGGCTGGTTTAATATGAACGAAAGAGAAGGTAAAGTATCTTTTTCAGCAAACTTAAAAGACAAGTTAATTGTTTTAGAATATATATCAGACGGCTTAGCCACTGATCTAGATACTAAATTACCTAAACTTGCTGAAGAAGCAATGTACGCTTATATACTCTACTCTATAATATCTACTAGAGCAAATCAGCAAGAGTATGTAGTTCAAAGATTAAGAAAAGATAAAAGTTCAAAATTGCGTAATGCAAAAATAAGATTATCTAATATAAAGCTTGAAGAAATAGTACAAGTAATGAGAGGTAAATCTAAATGGATAAAATCATAATACATGGCAGAAGCTAAAAATACTTTTCTAAAATCCAAGATGAATAAAGATCTTGATGATAGAATATTACCTAACGGTGAATATAGAGATGCTCTGAATATATCTGTAGGTAGATCAGAAGACAATGATGTTGGTTCGCTTGAGAATATATTAGGTAATTCTTTAATAGCGGCTACAGCCTCTAGCAATGCTAATTTAAAATGTATAGGTAAGTTTGAAGATGAAGTTGGTAATAGAATATTTCAAATATTAACAGACTACACAGACACAGATGCAACTTGCCAAACCGTAAATTACCCATCAGCATCTACAGCTGTAGAAATGAAAATAACTGTTTTTGATCTTAACAATAACACTTATAGTACCTTAGTTCAAGGCAAGTTTTTAAATTTTGCTAAAAATAGATGCTGGCAAGTTACAGGAATAAATCTAGTAGAAGATTTATTGTTTTGGACAGACAACAGAAATCAACCTAGAAAAATAAACGTAACAACAGCTATAGGTAATCCTAATTACTACACCGAGGAAAGTCAAATATCTGTTGCTAAGTACATGCCACAAAAAGCTCCTGAGCTTTACAAGGAAGTAGACACTACTGTTGTAACAGTTACAAATACTAAGAATTTTATATTAGAAACAGTTACTGGTATATCTGTTGATATGTTTGTAGTTTCTAATGCTGCTCAAAACGTAGGATCAGAAAGCATACTTGGTAGTGAGTATATAAGGGTAACAGCTATAGATACAACTACAAATACCGTAACTATTAATGCAGATCCAGCTACAGTTGTTGTTGTCGGGCAAAGACTTAGGTTTATTGAAACCACAATGACAAACGAAAGTGATGATACTAGTTGGCCTGGTGATCCTAGATATTTAGAAGATAAGTATGTTAGGTTTGCATATAGACTTCAATTTGATGACGGTGAGTATTCTTTAATGTCTCCTTTTACTCAGATAGCATTTATACCTCAACAATCTGGATTTTTTCTAAACGGAAATGAAACACAGGCTTATGAAAGTACTATTGTTAAATGGTTTGAAAATAATGTAGATAACGTTAAATTAAGAATATCTTTACCCGGAGTTGGTACAAATGTAAACTTAGGAGGTAGTGTTTCTAAGAATGTTCTTACAGAATATAAAATACAAAATATAGACATACTATATAAAGAATCAAATGGCTTAGTAGTTAAAGTTTTAAAGACTATATCAGGTACTACTATGGCAGCTGAAATGGACGAGGAGATTTATGTTTATGAATATCAATCTGAAAAACCATATAAAACACTTACTGAAGGACAAACAACTAGAGTTTATGACAAAGTGCCAGTTAGAGCGTTAGCTCAATCTATTGCTGGTAATAGAGTTATATATGGTAATTTTAAAGACAAGCACACACCCTACAATACACTTGACTATAACTGTACGGTTCAAGAAAAAAATGACCTATATACTTCTTGGGCGGAATATCCTAATCACACAATAAAACAAAACAGAACTTATCAAATAGGTTTTGTTTTAGCAGATAAATTTGGAAGACAATCTTCAGTTATTCTATCTACATACGACACGCTTTCCTCGGCTCAGGGTAGTACTATATTTGGTGGGTCAACTGTTTTTCACCCATATTATGATGCTAATGACTCGCTAGATGTAAAGTCTTGGTTTGGTGACGCAGCTTTGCTTTTATTAAATCAAACAATAGGTGATTTTACAATAGGATCTTCAGACCGTAATTTAGCTACGGGTGCTCCAGGTATATATGGAGAACCTCAAACATCTTGGGTTGTAGACAACAGCACTAATGATTCTTTAACTTACAACGCGGGTACTAATAGGTGGACATTAAGCTTCTCTACACCAACTATAGGTTCTTTACCTACAACAGACATGTATTTAAGAGGTGAATACGTAGACTACACTCAAATACTAAGTATTAGTAGCGCAGCAGGGACAACTAGCATTACAACGCTTGATAAGCCAAATAGTTATTATTTATATTTAATAGAAAATACAGATACTGATACTAAGTTTGCTTACTCTATAAATCCATTAGGTTGGTATTCTTATAAGATAGTAGTTAAACAAAGAGAACAAGATTATTATAATGCATATCTACCTGGGTTTTTAGATGGATATCCTGAGCAAATGACTCAAGGTAGCGAAATTCAATATGTGGTAGGCACAGACACAGCAGGTGATGCTTATTCTTATGCAGCAAACGCTAATGGTATAAATGAAATTTTATTTCCAGGTGGTGAATTAGATGATACTGCTCACGCTGTTTTAATAAACGATAATATAAATAAAATACCTAGAGATTTATCTGAAGTAGGACCTGATCAAAAACAATATAGAAGTAGTGTAGAACTATTTGGTAGAGTAAATAATTACGAAGGTAAGTTTAACATAACAGGCTTTACACACTCAGGTTGTGCTAGCCCGCCTTGTGTTGGTGCTGATCAAGTAAATGAAATTAAATTCACTGGTGTAAATGATCCTACAAACACAGCGGTGTTTTGTCCAACAGGTGCTTGTACAGGTCAAGAAAAAGCGTTAGAACCAGGTATGGCTTTGTTAATGGGTAAATGTGAATATTTTGGTGGGGTTTTAATGAATTGCTCTCCTACAGTTCTTCCACAAAACTATCAATTTCCAGAAAGATTTTCTAATGCAACTCTTATTACTAAAGTAGAGTATGATGCGGTTGCAAATGAAACAACAGTCACATTTAGTCCGGGTGGTGCTATAAATGCCGGTGCTAATAACATAATAATAGAGTATGGTGATAACGAACAGTATTACCCTACGCAAAAACCTGATATTGCCTCTACAGTAGGTACTGCAGATGACTTAGGTTTTTATCAATATTCAGTAGATAATTTTAATGGTAGTGCGGCTAGAAACTTGTACCAACTAGAAACAAACCCTATTGTAGCTAGATTTTCTACTAATCAAAAACTAGGTGTTATAGCCGCCGATATGGTACCTTGGTTGAGCATATATGAAACCGCCCCAGTAGATTCGTTATTAGATATTTTCTGGGAAAGCACAACTGGTTGGAATTATATTTCAGACATCAATCAAGATGTAGAAGCTGGATCAGATGCACCAGGTGGTTTTTCAGATACAGATTTTACATTTATAGAAAATCAAAACTTTGATGGAGCTGATAACAACATACTAACTGGTGCTACAGGTGCATCAAATTCACCCTGGATAACAGATATATTTTACCCTCGTAATAACACAGGTGTAAATCTTACGAACACAACAGCGGTGATGACTGTTACAAATCTTGCTGGTACTGATGTTTCTGGTGATTTTCAATTAGAACAAGTGCCTCAATCTTCGCAGCAAGAAGCAGGTGGTTATAGAGTTAAGTTTATAAACAGCAATCACGCTTTTTTAAATTCAGCAGCAACTGTAGAAAATTTTACTTTCTCTTTAGCTATAACTTATAACGGAGAGGTAACAACAAGAACTTTTCCAGGTAGACTACAAAACTTTACACCGTCATTTACACTTCCATGTTCTGATTATGTAACAGTAACTAGTCAAACAGAAACAGGAACTGTTATAGATTTTAATGCAGTTAACGGGACAACACTAACTAGCTCAGCAGCAACAGATTTATTTTTTGATATAACATCCGGTAACGGTAGTAATTATTTTGTATTAAATGGTATAACAGGTATACTTACTTTAAATCAAACCTTAGGGCAAAACGTTCCTTTAGGAGTTTACCCTTTAACTGTTAGAGTTAGAGACGCATATTTGTCTAGCTCAAACCCTCCTGATCTGCAAAATGCAGTGCCTGAGTACGCAACAATGCAAACAACATGTTCATTCACAATAACGGTAGGTCCTGAAATGGTTCCACCTTATTATCAAGGTTTTTTTGAAAGTGAACCAATTTGGACTCAAGAAGGAAACACAAATACAAACCCTTGTCAAAGTGCGAATCCTTGCTTGAGAATGGGTATTCAGCAGAGTGCTGTTGATTCTACTACAGGAGCTGGTAATGGCCTTGGTTTACCAGTGGGCTCTATAGCTAATGGAAATGCGTTTTTCGGTATTGGTGGTTTTTATTTTGGGCCAAGACAAAACGGTGGTTCTGGCACAACGCCAATATATACCAATCAAGCACCTAATTTAGGTACTGGTGGTAATGGAGGTGTTTATAATATGATTAGCCATGTTGTAGGTGATATAGGTTCTTCATTAAATTTAACACCTGTAGCATTAACATCTGGAGCAATGACAGTGACTGTTAATCTAGAAAACATAATGGATTGTCCTAATTCTGATGCTACCCCAGAAAACAACGCAGAGATTCAATGGGTTAGAATATTCCATAGAGCAGTTGATACAAATACACCAAATCAAAACTCTTGGGTTGAAATAAACGATGCTAACCAGTCTTTTGATTCTAGCGCTGGAACTATTGCATCTTCACCAGCTTATGATTTACAAGCAACAGTTAGAAGAAGTGACCCTCAAACTTCTGCTAATGAGTGTTCAACAACAGGTGTTTTTTATATAGACGCTAATCAGCTACCTGGTGAATATTTTGTAGCTGTAAAAACAACATACAACGCATTCGCACCTGGTAGCCCCACCCAAGGTTGCTGTGGGTGTGAGGGAAGTCAGTATGGTGTTAAAGGGTTTTATCAAGGTTATAGTTACATAACAACTGAAGATGCTAATTTTGATTTTTCAGCGGGTGCACAAGATCAAGGTGTTTTATATAGTTATCCATATACAGTTCAAACCACGGGTGGAACAACTAGTACTTTTCCAAATTCAAGCTTACTACCAATAGGAAACTCAGAGACGGTATATGCTCACGCAAAGTATGGTAGCACTGTTAGACAATTCTTTGATGACGCGGCTTTATTAACTCCATGGGAGCCAAATCAAGGTGCACAAGGTAATTTGTATCACACTTTTGAAGGAGGTGCAATTCAAAACTACAAATGCGTGATAGGTGGTAGTTGCCAGGCTGGGCAAAGATACTGGACTCGTTATACTGATCCAGGTGACATTTGTACCCAAGTTAGTACTTGGTCTTCTCCAACTGAACCTTTTAATCAATTAGCTGCTAGTAAAGTTGTTTATAAAGGAAAGTTTAGTGCAAGTGGAGAAGTTATAAATGGTTACACAATAAGTGATCCTAGCTACGCTAGTGATTCAACGAGTGTTATTTTAGCACAATCTTTTGATGGCACCGGTTCTGTTGTTGGTCCTACAAATGTAAAAAATGGAGGCATACCAGTAACACGATATGCTGGAATGTCTGGTTCAGCAGCAAACATTTGCTAGTAATAAATTAAAAAAATAAGTGATAATATAATATGGCGGCAACTATTGAAATAAACTATTTTAACTCTTTTTGGATAAAGAAGATGGATTCTATAGCAGAGGTTAGGCCTAATACAGGTATAATATCTACGGATGCTAATAGCGCTACTCAAACAATTACTACTTATGTTCCTGATTTAGGTTATGGGCAAAGAGTTTATGCTAAAGATGCAAATGGAGTTGATGTAGTAGGATTTCCAAGTAAAGTTTATTTAATATCCTCTTCAATGAGTGCATCTCCTTATACAGTTACTTTGTCTGAAGCTGTAAATTTAACAAATACAGATGTTTTAATTTTTGGTCCTATCGAATTGTTTACTGAGATACCTAGAGTTTATTCAAGTGATACAACAGACTGGTATGCTGAAGAAGCTAGGATAAGAGGGGGTTATAACAATACAAACGTAGACTTAGGTGTAAAAGCTTATTTAGTAGAGGACAACGCTTCTCAAAACAATAGATTTAATTCTATGATATACTCTGGAGTTTTTAATTCTAGAACAGGTGTTAACAATACTAATCAATTTTCTGTAGCAGAGAACATTACTAGAAGTGTAGACCCATCTTATGGTTCTATACAAAAGCTTTACGCGGAAGATACTAACCTAATTATATTTCAAGAATTAAAAGTAAGTAAAGCCCTTATAGATAAAGACGCTATATATACTCAAGAAGGTCAACCATTACAAGCGGCTTCAAATGTAGTAATAGGCGGCATAGTACCTTACGCTGGTGAATATGGAATAAGTACAAACCCAGAAAGCTTTGGTGTATTTGGATATAGAAAATACTTTGCAGATAGAACTAAAAATCTAATATTAAGATTATCACAAGACGGTATTACTGAGATATCTATGTATGGTATGGTTGATTTCTTTAGAGATAATTTAGCTGGTGCTGGTAGTTTACCAATAGTCGGCGGTTATGACATGCATAATAAGCAATACATTGTTTGTATAGGTGGAGCTGAAGGTTTAGTTAAAAATGGTTTTGATCCTGAGACTGTCGCTTTTGATGAAGCGGTGAAAGGTTGGACGAGTAGATTTGATTATTTCCCAGATGCAATTGGAAGTTTAAGAAATAATTTATACACTTACTTTGAAGGTGAAATATGGCAGCATTATTCTACAAGCGTAAACAGGGCTCAGTTTTATAATACAACTTACACGTCTAGTGTTAATTTAGTGCTTAATCCATCGCCTTCAGTGGTTAAAAACTTTAACACTATAAACTACGAGGGTAGTAGTGGTTGGATCATGGAATCATTAACGACCGATCAAGATGTAGCTTTACAAATATCAGAATATCAACTATCAACAACATTGGCTGATTTGCAAACATCTTTATTTACTAACAACTTTAAAAGAAAAGAAAATAAATATTTTGCTAATTTATTAAACCTAACAGCTGTACAGCAAGGTGAGGTTTTATTTGGACAAGCTGTGACAGGTGTTAAAGGTTTTACTTCTGAAGTAAAGTTTACTGTTCCAACAGCAAACCAGTCAGCACAAAGAGAATTATTCGCAGTTTCTAGCGAATTCAATAGATCATCTTATTAATTAAATACAATTAAATGAAATTAACAGCAAGAAGACTAACTGAAGAAGACTATAGTACTATCGTAGAGTGGTGGAAGTCTTGGCCAGAGTGGGAACCTTTATCACAAGAAATGTTACCTGAAAATGGTACAGGTGGAATTATAATAGAAAAAGAAGGTGAACCTATAGTAGCAGGTTTTTTATACGGAACAAATTCAAAAATAGCTTGGATGGAGTGGATTATATCAAATCCAAAGTATAGAATTAAAAAAGACAGAGAGCAAGCTATATTATTATTAATAGATTCATTAGAGCAATGGGCTTATGATGGAGGTTTTAAATTAATACTTAGTATAGGTAGAAGCAAAAGTCTAATAGATAAACACAAAAAATTAGGGTACACGGTGGATGAAAATCCATCACACGAAATAATTAAAAAAATAAGATAATATGGCAGGAGTAGCAGCAATTGTAGGCGCTGGAGCATCACTTATAGGTGGAGCCGTATCAGCTAACCAGGCAAAAAAAGCAGGTAAAGGAGCTCGTAATGATGCTAATAGGGCTAGAGCAGAAATAGCAGCGATTAAAGCTGCTAGAGTTGATATAGTTAATCCTTATGCAAATCAAGTTAATCTATCTGGATTAGCTGAAAACTTGTCAGGCATGATGAATAATCCATTCTCTAGTTTAGGCGTAGCGACACAGGCCGCAGAGATTAAAATGGAGCAAGCTGATATAGCTTTAGCAAATACGTTGGACACAATAAAATCTACGGGTGCTGGTGCTGGTGGAGCAACCGCTTTAGCTCAAGCAGCTTTAGCAAGCAAAAAAGGTGTTGCTGCAGATATTGAAGCTCAAGAGGCTAAAAACGAACAACTAAGAGCACAAGGTGAAGCATCACTTCAAGCTATGAAAGTTTCAGAAGAACAAAGACTGCAAGGTATAGCAATATCAGAAGGTCAAAGACTTCAAGCTGGTGAAGCCGCTGGTAAAACATTTACAATGCAAATGAACGAAGCTAGATCTAATGCTGATTTAGGGTATGAAGCTGGTAACTTAGCGAACGCTATGCAAGCACAATCTAATGCAGCTGCCGCAGAAGCCGGGGCATGGGGATCTGCTATATCAGGTGTAGCAGGTATAGCTTCGGCGAGCTTAATGAAACCGAAATCATAAAATATATAACTATGAGCGCATACGACAATCCTAAATTAATAAACGATAAATCAGCTTTAGCTTGGGCGGCAGCTGCACAGCAAGTCAGTCAAGCTGTAGTCACAGGTTATCAGAATTATGTAGATTTTAAAATTAAAAACGCTGAAACAGCTAAGAAAAAACAAGAAGTATTTGATTTAGCTTGGAACGAAGCTTCATTAAAAGCTTACGAAAATGCTGACAAGACTTACGAAGATCTTGAAGACGCTGGTTTAGAAAACTCTATAATAGATCAAGCTAAAGCAATACAAGTTAGATTAATGGAAGGTGTTGGTAAACCTGGTGACGATGACTATGTAATGGGATCTATAGAAGCTCAAACTATTTTACAAACTAGAGGAGGTTTAACAAAAGAACAAAGAAAAGATTATAGTGATAAAGTTTCTAAAGCAAATACAAATTTAAGAAATCTACAAGACGATGCTGGTATAATATTATCAGACGTACAAGATGTAGAATTATATAAAGATGGACCAGGTCCAGGTCGTGAATCAAACTGGGAAGGTGGTAATTTTCAAGAACAACTAGGTACTCAACTAGCAGCTTTTGGTTTATCTAACATTTCAGCTGAAGGAATGACTGTTGATAGCAAAGATTACAGGAGATTAAGTAACGGTGATAGAGTAGTAGAAGTTGTAACCACAGTTGCAAAAGGTTCTAAAATATTAAAAGGTGGTTTAGGAGAAGGTGGATGGTTAGCAGAGGCTAAAAACAAAGATGCTAACAACACATATAAAGTAAATGAAGATGGTAGTGTTACTTTTACATGGAAGAAAAACATGAAAAACTGGGACGGTCAACTGTTAAAAGCGACTGAAGCAGCTACTGATGGAAATCAAACTTTAGTAGATGCTAATATACTAAATAAATCAAAAGGTGAAATAACAGCTAGTTTTAAAACAGCTTGGACGCCTGTTGGAGATACCATACGTACAGATGCTGGTAAAGTTAGAACTTTAGTCGCATCTGAATTTATAGATATGAAAGGCATAGACAAGTCTTTAGAAAAACAATTAGAGGGAAGATTAGCTGGTTTATATGCTTTACCACCTAGAGATAAGAAAGCTTATATGGAACAACGCTTAGAAATGGGTGATATTAATATTAACGAGTTTGTCCAATTAACAGAAGAACAGCAAAAATCGTGGTTAAGGTTAGCTGAAATAAATAAAATACGAGAAGATGCCGGATTAACTAGCTCTATGAATATTGACCAGTTAATGGCAAGTACAAATCCAGATACTAATAAAAAGTATACTCGTGAAGAAGCTGAAGATGAAGTGGGTGAAACGCCTGGCTTTGGTTTTGTTAGAAGAGAATTAACAGACGATGACATAAAGCAACTAAAAGAAAGAGGTCTTACTAATTACAAAGCTGGTGAATATGGTTACTTCAAAGAATCAGATCCATCTGTATCTTATGCTCCACAAGGTTCTAAAGGTTTGACGGCGAATCAGCAGATAGCAATGGCAGATGTTTCAGAACAAAGAACCGCTTTTGCAAATACAGCATTTAGAGGTGAAATATTTAGTAAAGACGTGGCGCCTAGAACTTCAGCACTTAAAAAAGGTGATAGAAAAATCGATTGGGATGAAACATCTAATTCATGGATACCTTACACTTGGTCTGTTCCAAGTATTAGCACGACCACTGATGATGGAGATAGAATTAGTACGCAGGAACCATACTGGAGAAAATCAAAATATCAAGGAAAAAATTCGTTTACTAACGAAGAAAGATCAGCGTTAAGCAACTATCTTGACTTATAATAAAAACAAATAAATATGTATGTAAACCCAGAAACGGGACAACGATACACATATGACGAGCTAGTGGGTCTAGCTGGTGGTGTAGAACTTGTTGACGAGTATGTAAACCAAAACGGTCTATTTGAAGAAGGCGACGTGGAAGAGATTGAAACTGAAAAAATAGATTTTCAACAAGTCACTGTACCGAATGCGGGTGCAAGTGTAGTGACGGATATAGATCCAGCACCCGAGAATACGGAATTAGATTTGGAAAATATTTCTTTGGCTTCAGCCACAGGTGTATTTGATGAAGATCCTTTTAAAGAATTAAAACAAGCTAAAGCTAATCTAGCTCATTTTAATAACGAACTATTTGATCCTAATAATGGTAGAGCAGGTTTAGGTGCTAGAAAAAAATTAGAAAAACTAGTTAAAGACGCTCAGACTAAAATAGAGCAAGGAGATATAAACTTAGAAATACCTGAAACTATAATAAGAAAAGATAATAAAGAGGTTATAGGTGCTTTACGAGGTGAATTTTCAGGTGTTGTTTTTGATGATAAGTCTTATTTTTTAGATGACAAAATTACGGCTAACTTAGGTGGTAACAAAGTTACATTAGACTTAAATCCAATAACAGACAGAGGGGAAAAAGAATTTTTTGAGAATTATAAGAAAATACAAGAATACGAAAAAACAATTAAAGCCAAAAACGCTTTTGAACAAGGTGCGTTTTCTAATATAATGAACGCTTTTGATAGCGGAGCTTTAAACGTTGAAGACGTTAATGATAACTTAAAAGATACCGCTTATATATTTGAACCTGTAGAACAGGAAGGTCTTGTTATAGGTTACGAATTAAAACAAAACGGACAAGTAGTAGCTAGCGATATATTTAATCAAGAAATAGAAAGTCCAGTAAGAACAGGTAATACGGATAGTATAGAAAACTATATAGCTGAAAACTTCACTAAAGAAGATTTATCTAAATCTATGGCCAGCATATACCCTTTGTTGTCTACTCATTTAAAAACTTTAGATCTTGAAGAGACAAAACGTATTGACGCTGTAAATAGTAAGCCAGACGAAGAACTTTTTGATTATGATGTTTTATCTGGACAGTTTTCTAAACTTGCAGATATATTAAAAAATAAAGAGTATTTTACAGAGGCAGAACAAAAAGCCATAGATTATATGCTTAAGTTTTCTGCTAACCCCGAGGGAAGAGGTGAATATGTAGACTCTGGAAGTATGTTA
>Ga0209634_1001274_pt1 | contig 18637 bp, 24 predicted proteins | sample LinPmetageLP40_FD_184043 | JGI IMG/M metagenome (GOLD analysis project Ga0209634, IMG submission 184043) | Marine viral communities from the Pacific Ocean - LP-40 (SPAdes) (version 2) | ecosystem: Environmental > Aquatic > Marine > Oceanic | place: Pacific Ocean | collected 2010-08-26 | reverse complement strand
CCGATGTAGACGTTGTTATAGAAAAAGATGTGTTAGTATTAAAAGCTAGAATAAAAGCATTAGAGGATTTAGTTACTACTATTCAAAACAAACAAAACGATAGTGGTAATCCGCTAATACAAATTAAAAGGTAGGCATGGAAATTTTATTAATAATTATTTTGCTGACAGGTGCTGGAGTTTTTTTTCTTAGAAAAACCAATCGCCATAAATACGAAGAAATAAAATATAATTTAAAAAACTGGTTCAACGAATAAAATGACTAGAGCAACTGTTTCAGAATTAGATAAAAGATTATCAGCACATGAAGCAGCTTGCGAAGTTAGATGGCGTGAAAACTGGCGCCGATTAGAAACAATTGAAACCGAAGTCAAGTCAATAAATAAAAGTATTAGAGCTGGTTTGGTTTTTTTTGGTACCTTAATGTTAGGTATTACCGGCTTTATGGTAAAAACATCACTCTTCTAGCTTATGTAGTTTATTTTTTTTGTGTAAAATAAAAAAATGGCTCTACAAAAAATAACATTTCAACCTGGAATAAATCGCGAAGGTACTTCATACGATAACGGTAGCAGTTGGTTTGATTGCAACCTAATACGTTTTCGTATGGGCTTGCCTGAAAAATTCGGTGGTTGGCAAAAACTTTTAACTTCAACTTATGAAGGCTCTGCTAGAGCTTTGCATAATTTTGTTTCTTTAGCTGGAGTCAAATATTTAGGAATTGGTACAAATTTAAAATACTATTTGGTTGAGAACAACAATGCCTATAACGACATAACGCCGATTAGAAAGACTAGTACTAACTCAATAACCTTTGCTGCTACGAATGGCTCATCAACTATAACAGTAACCGATGCTTCTAACGGTGCGGTAGAAAATGATTTTGTAACTATATCTGGAGCAGCTAGTTTAGGTGGGTTGATTACAGCTAATGTATTAAATCAAGAATACCAAATAGCAAGTATTATCGATGGTAATACTTATACCATAATTGCTAAAGACACTTCTGGCAGTACCGTTACTGCTAATAGCAGTGACACTGGTAACAGTGGTTCAGGTACAGATGGTTTGTATCAAATAAACAGTGGTCTAGATGTAGTTGTTAGATCTACTGGTTGGGGTGCTGGACTTTGGGGTGGTACTACAGACAGTGCTTTGACTGCAAATTTAAATGATTCTGGCGGTATTTCTAATTCTGACACAACCATAATATTAACTAGTGCTACAGGCTTTGCAGCTAACGACATAATTTTAATTGGCTCTGAGTTAATAAAAATAGGTTCTATTTCTACCAATACTTTAAGCAGTTGTGTACGTGCTCAAAATGGTACGGTAGCTGTCGCACATAGTGATGGCGCTAGTGTTAGATTAGCTACTGGTAACGCTAATACATCTAATGATTTCAATGGCTGGGGTGTGGCTGCAACTTCTGGAGTAGAAACATCTATAAATAATTTAAGACTTTGGAGCCATGATAACTATGGCGAAGATTTAATTTTAAATGTTCGAGGCGGTGGTATTTATCGTTGGGTTGAAAACAATGGCACTACTACTAGAGCAATTGAGTTGAGTAGTCAAACAGGCGCTAATCAAGTGCCAACAGTAGGCTTGCAAGTTTTAACGTCAGAAACTGACCGACACCTAATTGTGTTTGGTACAGATCCTATTGTAAATGATTCAAGATCTGGTGAGATAGATCCAATGCTTATATCATTCAGTGATCAAGAAAACCCATTGGATTTTAGAACTTTAACAACTAACACTGCTGGATCACTTAGATTATCTTCTGGTTCAAAAATTATTGGAGCCGTTAAATCTAGACAAGAAGTAGTAGTATTTACTGATACTGCTATTTATAGCATGCAGTTTATTGGGCCACCTTTTACTTTTGGTTTAAATTTAATAAATGAAAACACCGGTTTAGTAGGGCCTAAAGCTGCAATAACTGCACCTGGTGGAGTGTTCTTTATGAGTTATGATTCTTTCTACTTATACAATGGTACTGTGCAACAGATACCTTGTACGGTTAGAAATTATGTTTTTAGCGATATTAATCAAGAGCAAGGTTTTAAAATACATGGCTTTAGTAATAACAAAAATTCAGAAGTAGGTTGGTTTTATCCATCTGCTAGTTCAATAGAAATAGATAGTTATGTGATTTATAACTATCAAGAACAAGTTTGGTATTACGGAAAACTAAACAGAACTGCTTGGCTAGATTCTAATATTGAAGAATATCCGCAAGCTACTGGCAGTAATTATTTATTTCAACATGAAATTGGATTTGATGATGATGGTGCTGAAATGACTAATGTGTTTATAGAATCTTCTGATTTTGATTTAGGCGATGGCGATAGCTTTTCTTTTTTAAAAAGAGTTATACCGGATATAAAGTTTTTAGATAACGACTCATCTTCCAACGTTAATATAGTTACTAAAACCAGAAACTTTCCAGGTGATAGTTTAAGTTCTGGACAAACTTCAAATGTTACTCCAACCACCAAGCAAGGACACATTAGAGCTAGAGGTAGACAAGCTGTAATACGCTTAGCATCTAATGATGGCAACAATGGTAATTTAGGTGTGGGTTGGCGTTTAGGATCAACTCGTTACGACATCAAAGCTGACGGCAGAAGATAATGGCAAAGCTTTTAAATACTAGGCTGCCTGTTGCTAATGGTCCAGTAACGCCAGAATTATTTAATCGGCTAGTTAGATTAATAGAATTAAACTTAGGTGAGTTTGATCCTATTAATACTGAACAATTTACTACCACAGAAAGAGATAAATTAAATTTTAACCCTGGCACGATTATTTTTAATACTACAACTAACTCATTACAGGTATTTGATGGAGTTGATTTTGTAAATATTACTGAACCATTTGCTATAATTATCGTTAACAATGATAAGATTAAATTTAGCGAAGTAATAAATTCTGGTTTAGGAATTGTTACTGTTACAACTTCATAGAGAAAAGGTATGACAGAAGAAAAAAAATATGATGTTTTTCAACACGGGGTAGAAATACCAATCATGCGTAATGCTACTTTAGAGCAAGCAGAAAGCAAGATGAAAAGGAACCAAGCTTTGGGGCGCAAAACATTTATAAAAACAAATAGATAAGTGGCAATCAGTAGAGCGCAAACGTCAAAGACGACTGCAAAGAAAGGCAAGATGCCAGCCAAAAATAAAAAAAACTTTCGTGCTACAAAAACTGGTGCTGGCATGACTAAAGCTGGAGTCAAAGCTTATCGAAAATTAAACCCAGGCTCTAAATTAAGAACAGCTGTAACTGGTAAAGTAAAAAAAGGTAGCAAAGCGGCCAAGCGTCGCAAATCTTTTTGTGCTAGATCCGCTGGACAAATGAAAAAGTTTCCAAAGGCAGCAAGGAATCCTAATTCTAGATTAAGACAAGCACGAAAAAGATGGAGGTGTTAAATGGTAGTTAGAAAAAATGTAAAAAGAACAGTGAAGAAGGTTGTTAAAGGTTTAAAAAAAGCTAGTAACTTACACGCTAAACAAGCTAAGAGCTTAGCTGCACTTAAATTAAAAAAGGGCGGTAGCGTTAAGAAAAAGAAAAGTGGTGCTAAACCTAATAACCCAGCTCTATACTCTAGAGTAAAAGCCGAAGCCAAACGTAAATTTGAAGTTTATCCTTCAGCTTATGCTAATGCTTGGTTAGTTAAAACTTATAAGAAACGCGGCGGTGGTTACAAGTAATGGCAAAACCTACTGGCGGTTTAACAGAATGGTTTGGTAAAGGCCCTAAAGGTGATTGGGTAGATATTGGTGCACCTAAAAAAGATGGCAAGTTTCAAAGTTGTGGTCGAGCAAAAGTCAAAGGTTCAAAAAGAAAATATCCCAAATGCGTGCCCAGAGCAAAAGCCAATAGCATGACAGCTTCACAAAAAAGTAGCGCTGTATCTAGGAAGAGAGCTAAGCCACAAGGCGTTGGGGGTAAACCAACTAATGTAAGAACTATTGTCAAAAAAAAAGATGGTGGTTTTGTCACGCGCTTAAACAAAGGTTGTGGCGCAGTTATGTCAAACCGCAGAAAGAGAACAAGTTATTCATGAAAAATTGGGACAAAAATACCAAGCTTAGTAAAAACTTTACAGTTCGCGAGTTTGTCAAAAGTCAAACTGCTAAACGCAAAGAAATAGATAACGATATTAAAGAAGAAACAGTATTTAATAGTTTGATTAATCTTTGTGAAAATGTGGTACAGCCAATTAGAGATCATTATAAGATTGCCTTTAGCCCTAATAGTGGTTACAGATCCCCAGAATTAAACAAAGCAATAGGTGGCTCAACCAAGAGTCAACATTGTTTAGGGCAAGCAGTAGACATAGAAATACCAACTGTTGATAACGAAAGTTTATTTAATTATATTGTAGAGAACTTAGAGTACGATCAAATTATCTTAGAATACTATGATGGCGTTAGTCCTAATAGTGGCTGGGTACATGTATCTTATGCAAACCCTGAAGATAATAGAAAGATAGCGATGACTTTTAATGGAAGTACATATAGAATAGTATGAACAACATGGCGCATCTTATGATGACTTTTTATAACTTACACGAGGAATTATGTTAGATTCAGTAGTAGGTGTAGCTGGCAAAGTTTTAGATAAATTTATCGAAGATAAAGATTTAAAAGCCAAGTTACAGCATGAACTAAATATGCAATTACATAATGCAAATTTAGCTCAAATAGAAGTTAATAAAGAACAAGCTAAAAACCCGTCCATGTTTGTCGCCGGCGCTAGGCCAGCGATTATGTGGGTGTGTTGTTTAGGTTTGTTATGGTCTTTTTTTATAGGACCTATATTAAATTGGGTCTTGATGGTTTCAGGATCTGATATTCCAATACCAGACATAGCAACCGAAGGCCTATTAACTTTAACTATGAGTTTACTAGGGCTTGGTGGTATGCGTAGCTGGGAAAAGTCTAAAGCGGTTGCACGTAGTAATTTAAAGGAATAGTTATATGAAAGACATAAACTCAAATCAAGAAGGCCTAATGGCTTTAGCAGAAAAAAGACCTGGCGTGGTAGAAAAAATGGGCTATGACCCAGATAGTTTTGCTGCTGGTGGGTTAGCCATGTTAGAAGCTGGTGGTATGGGTATGGATCCAGACATGGCGATAGAAGTATTCAAAGAAAAACAAGGCATTGAAAGTTTTTTTGGTGGAGGGATGGCAAGCACAAAGACAAAAGAAGAAAAAGAAAAAGAAGAAGAAGAAGAAGAAAAATCCATGCTACAAAAAATAAAAGCAGGTTTGTTGAATTTTGAATCGTCTGATGCTAGTGATTTTGCAAGTATGGGTATGCCTCAATCAATATCATCTGGAGGCATAGGAGCTTATCAAGCGCCTAGTATTCCGCCAATAACTAGAATGTTCGGCGGCGGATTGGCTAATACCAATGCAGGAGATGAATACGTTCCTACAGGTAATACATTTTTAGGTATGGATTTGGGCGCTTTAATGGCTAAATCAGCAAATGATCAAGCCAGACAAAGTAATGCTACAAATAATTCACAAGGTATCTCTGCACTAGATAACGATTTAAAAGATTTGATTGATAAATTTCCAGGGCTTAGCGGTGGTGATAGAAATTTACAAAAAGCTATATTAGATTTACAAAGAGCTCAACAATACACCCCAGACTCTGCTCAATACATTGATGAGAGTTCTCCTCTCAAAGCTATCTATCGACCTTATTATTCAGAAGTTACTAAAGCTTATAATGTTGGCAGAAAGGGTGCGTTCGATCCTATGGCTGCTGCTCCAGAAGAAAGAGTGCAATTTAACTTAGATCCTAGAAGGATTGAAGGTCAAGTATATGCAGCCGATGGTGGCATGATGGTGGATGGTCAGATGTTTCCAGATCGTGATGACTTAGTGACTGGTCCTGGTGGAGAACGCGATGACAAAATACCAGCTATGTTAAGTGATGGTGAATTTATTATAAACGCTAAAGCGGTACGTGGTATCGGTGCCTTATCTGGTGCGTCGGGCGACGACCCGTTTGCACAAAGAATGGAAGGCGCAAAACAAATGTATGCTTTACAAAAAGCAGCTGAAGGTTATATGGGATCAATGTCATGAGTAAATTTACGGTAGATAAATTAAAATTTTGTGAAGCAGATGGTAAAGAAATAGCTGAATTTTTAACTAAAAACTTTCATAAAGAACATGCTTTTACAGTTGATGGTAAATCGCCAAAGCTTCACTGGGGCAGAGTTTCACACAAAATAAATAGCGTTCTTTTAGACGGTGTTGTTTTTGTGGTAAGAAATGAAGATGGCAATGTAGTTGGCAGTGTAGGCTTGGAAGAAACAAACCACTGGTGGTCTGATGAAAATTTCTTAGGCGACTCTTGGTTTTACGTGTTGCCTAAATATAGAGAAATTGTTGACGGTGAAAAACCTTCAGAGATATTATTAAAAACTGCTATGGCTTACGCTAAAACAGAAAACAAACCCATAGTTATGGGTGTTTATAATGTTACTAGTGTTGAAAAGGCAGAAAAATTATTTTTTAAAAATGGGTTTCACAAAATTGGTGGAACTTACTACAACGACTTGAGGTAATAATAATGGGTTGTACTTGTAAAAAACCTGAGATACAAAAAATTGAAGCTGAATCTATGGAGCTGCCATCAACTGGTTATCAATTCATTGATCCTTTTGGAGAAGATATTAGCAGAAGAATACTGTCTTCTTATTTTGGTTCGCCAGAAACAAGAGACCCAATAACCGGTGAAGTTATAGATCCAGGTTACGAAGGCTTGATATCTAAAGAAAGAGATATACCTATTGAGGGCACAGCTGATTTAACAGACTTAGAAAGACAAGCCAGAGCTTTATCTGGTAACTTAGGACAATTTGGTGAATACATACCGGAGGCAGCTGGTGTTACTAGAGAAGGTATTGACGCAGCTAGATCTGGAGTTAATCAACTAGGTCAAGGTGCTTCTAATTTAACAGAGGCAGCTAGATTGGCTAGAGATCCTAACGAAGCAATAAAAAGTTTTAGTGATCCATTTGAACAACAAGTAGTTCAACAAGCTATTAGAGATATAACTGAACAATCACAACAACAGGGCATAGCTAATCGTGCTAGTGCAGTTGACGCTGGAGCATTTGGTGGTAGTCGAGGCAGATTACAAGACAGCGAGAGACAAGAAGCACTTGGCAGAGGTTTATTAGAAGCTGTCGGTGGTATTAGGTCTCAAGGTTTTCAAGGCGCTAGAGACGCTGCTGCTGAACAAGTCAGTCAGTTAGGAAACTTAGGCCAATCCATGGGCACATCTGGTTTAGCTTACAGCACACTTGGACAAGGTATTTCTGGACTAGGTTCACAACTTGGTTCTTATGGCGCAACAGGTCAAGACTTATTGACAGGTCAAATAGGCACACTTGAGAATCTAGGACAAGCTCAACGAGGCATGACTCAAGATGCTCTGAGCAGAAGATTTAGAGCAGCTGATGTCTTAGCTGATGAACCATTTACTAGATTACAAAGAGGTCAAGCATTATTAGCAGGAACGCCAATGGGGGGTATCTCTGGTGGTACTGGTGCTCAGATGTATCAACCACAAACTTACAGCATGCCTAGTTCTTTACAAAGAGGTATTGGTACATTAGGCCAACTTGGAACAGCTGTAGGAAACTTTAGAGGTGGTAAGAAAGAATGAATACAGGTATAGCAGACGTTTTCAAAGAAATGATTAGAAGAAAAGAAATAGAAGATGTTCTTTCTGAAGAAGGTATTAATGCAATATTAAAAAGCCAACGCATACCTATACAAAAAAAAGGTAAAGAATTTTCTTATCAAATGGACCCTAATTTTTCTTTGTACACTAACCCAGCAGAAGCTGGAATTAGGTATGAAAATAAATTTGCTAATGGCGGTATTGCCTCAGCTATTACAAAAATAAAAAAGAACCCTAAAGTAGAAAAATATGCAGCAGGAGCTTTAGTGCCTATTGCTAGTGGGTTAGCGACTGTTGGTGGTGCTATAGCTAGATCAGCACCCACAGCAATTAGCAAAATAAAAGACATTTTAAGCGGTAGTAGAAAAATTAAAGACATGGGAAGAATTAACTTCTCTAAGGTAGATGATATTGCTGATGCCAAAATAGTAGATGATGTTGTCGAGAAAAGCGGTAACATATTTTCTAGAAACCCAGTAACTTCGACTCTTACTGGATTAGGTTTAACTGCTGGAGTAGCGCCTTCTATTTTTGGCGGTGATGAAGAAAAAACTACTAATCTAGGCAACGGCGGTGATGACGGTGATGACGGTGATGACGGTGATGGTGGTGGAAAGCCAGGAGATTTAACTGGTGTTCGCGGCGAAACCCTTGGCGTGTATGCTAGAAAAATATTACAACAAAAAGGATTTGAATATGATCTGACAACTGGCAAGTTTAAAGATGGAAGCAAACCAAAATTCTTAGACTACTTAAAAGCTTTTGGTAGTGGTTACATGGAGAAAACTGCTGAAGATCCTGAATTTGCTAAAAAAATGATGGCAGGTTTTGCTGCTATGACTATGCCTAAAGAGGGACCAGTAGGTTTTAGCCCACTAGGTATTAGTGAATTTACTCAAGGTTACTTAGGAACAGACTTAGCTTTAGAAGAAGCTAAACCAGCTGATCAAAAAATTCTAGAATACTTACAACAAAACCCTGATCAAAAAAATGTTCTCAACAATTTAGAAAGATCCAGACTAAATTTAGATAAAGATGATTTAGCAGCAGCTGAAGAAGTTTACATAACTATGTTTGGTCAAATAGCAAAACGTGATGGTCTTCCATCAGCAGATGCAAAAGACTTTTATTTAGTAACGCCTGACGGTAAACCTTTTATGCAATTTGAAGCTTTGACTGCTTTCAAAAACCTTACATCTGAAGAGCTTGAAACATTAAGAGACTCGTTAAAATTAAAATCAATTTAAATTAAAAATGCCTACTTTAAAACTGGAAGATGGAGCAACGGTATTTATCCCAGATGAAAGTCCAGAAACTATAAAAAAATACACCGAAGCTTATAACAAAACCAAACAAGGCGAGACAGGGGTACTTGGTGACATTGGTAGGGGTTTATTTTTAACTGGCCCACAAAAAGCTGTTCAAGGTTTGGCTGAAACTGGTTCCTCTCTTATAGACTTTATCGCTGATACAGATCTTACTGCTGATGTTAAAGAACATTTCGATAGAGTTGCTTATGAAAAACCAAAGACCCAGGCTGGAGAGATAGCTTCTTTCTTTGGTCAGTTTGGTATTCCAGGACTGGGTGCTGCTGGAGTTTTAACTAGATACGGCAAAGCCAAACAAGCTCTTGGCTTCGGTGTTGTAGATGGAGCAGTTGCTACTGATGACACCGTTACTATTTCAGATTTAGTTTTAGATAGTGAATCAGACGAAGAAAGATTAGCTAGGTTAGATGGTAGCGAGGCAGCAGCCAAAAGATTATTAGATAAAATGAATGTAGCTGCTGAAGCTAGTGCCTTTGTATTTGGCTTGCCCTTAGCTTTGAGCGGCACCAAAGCAGCAGCTAAAAAAAGTATTGACTTTGTGGCTCCAGCTGCTTCACACATAGCCAAGATGGGTTTAAATGCACAAGGCAAACTATCATCTAAAGGTCTTGATGAAAGTCTTTTAAATACGAATAAAACTCATTACGATACATTAAAAAATCTCTTTACTTTTAAAAGAGACAAACCCACAGTAGCAGTAGCTAAGGCAATGGGCGCTAAATCAGCTACCGTTTTAGCCGCGCAAGATGCTGTTAATGATGCTTTTCAAAACATCATTGGAACAATAAATAAAACTAACAAAGGCAGTTCAAGTCAAACACAAAAAATGCAATTAGCTAGAGACGTAGAAGACTATATGTTTCCAAGAGTAAAAGTTGATTTTGAGTTTCCTAATTTAAGTCAAACACAAGCTAGAGATTCAGCTAGGAATTTACAACAACAAGCATTGACAAGAATAAAAAATTTAGAAACTGATGGTGGTTTGTATAAAGGTATAGATTTACCAAATGGTTTAAAAATATCAGAACTATTAGAAAGCACTAGAAGTCAGTTTGATAATTTATCAAAGAGCGTTTTAAAAGCAGGTGATAGTACAGCGGATGAATTTAGTAATTTATTTATTAACACTGAGTTAAGAGACGCTATAAAAGAAAACATGGGATTATATGGCAGTAGGGTTTATAAAGCTTTTATTGACGGCGGTTTTAAAATGGATCCAAAGTTGAAACAAGAAGCTGTTGAACAAATCATGAGACAACATGGGGTCGATGAGCAAACCGCTAAAAGTGCTTTCAATGATTTGGTTATTCCTAAAGCAAAAAATAAAGATGCGATTGGAGTGGAAAGCGCAGATGCTTTTGTTGATAGTTTAAGAGTAGATAAAGGAATTTTAAAAGGTAGAAATTTAGACAGCTTGGAAAAAGTTAGAAAGGCTTTGGGCGAGGTTGCTGGTTATACTCAATCAACTCCAGAAGCTGCTTTAAATAATACTGCTTTGATGGCTTCATTAACGGCAAGCAGACTAGCAACTTTAACAGCCAAGTCAAAAGTTTATGATGATATTTTTAAATTAGATAAAAATGCTGGGGCTTTAGGCGAGAAGAAATTTTTAAGAGATCAGAGCTACTTTAATAGTAAAAAAATTACTACAAGCAAAGAGGGAAACATTAATGTTGCTTTTGATACTGTTGGGCCAAATGATGTGCCAATTAAATTTAAACAATTTAATCAAGAGCATGGATCTTTAAATGGTAAATTTGTTAGAGCGGATTTTTTTGATGCAATAACTAGAGCTAGTAGTGATGTCCAAGCCAACCCATTAGCAAATCTTGGTTGGTATAAGCCTATTGTTGGAATTAAGTCTGCTTCTCAATATGGTAAAACAGTTTTATCGCCAGGAGCACAGATAAGAAATTTTACTTCAATACCTTTTTTTGCCTTATTGAATGGTAATGTTGGTAACACTGGTCGATATATGGACGCAGTGCAAACTACCTTTGCTGGTCTTATAGACCCTAAAACAAAAACTTTAAAAAAAGAAATCTTAAAAGAATTAAGAGAAGAAGGGTTGAATCAAGCTGGCGGTGGTGGCCGTTTATCTGAGATAAGAGACTTAGCTAATTTATCTATTGAAGGTGCTACTTTATCAAGAGTTGGTAATATCCCTGGTATCAAACAAACAGATAAATTTTTACAAAAAACTTATGCGATGACAGATAACACTGCACGTGTATTTAGTTATATGGGTGAAAAGAAAAGATTTTTACAAGCCATGAAAAATAATACAGATGGTTTTGTTCCAGTGGAGGCTGTTAAAAATATGACTAGGTATGCAGATCTGGTTGAGCTAAATGCTTTTGGCAAACCAGTTATAAAGCCTTCAAGTATTATTAATAAATTTGGTGACGATGGACTTGAAATGTTTGCTAGAGCAGAAGCTTCAGACATAGCTCAACAAACCGTACAAAATTATCAAAGAACTTTGGGTTTTGTTGATAAATTAAAACTAGCTCCAGTAGGTAACTTTGTAGCTTTCCCAGCAGAAATATTTAGAAACACTGGTAATGCAGTTGGTAGAGCAATTAAAGAAGTTGCTAGTGATAATCCTGAAATACAAAAAATAGGCATGCGTAGATTAGCTGGGGCAACTTTTACTTTAGGTGGTACTGGTTATGCTTTAGAAAGAATAGGCACAACTTTAACTGGAGTTGATCAAGAAAAAGTAGAAGCCTACAAAAGATCTTTCGGAATGCCTTGGGATAAGACAGCAACTTTAGTACCAATAGCGTCTGATAAAGATGGCAACCCTACTCAATTTTTTAATTTTAGTTATATGAATCCTTATGATTATTTAAATAGACCCGTGAAAAGAGTTGTTGCAGAAGTAGCAGAAGGCAATAGAAATGAAGAAAGTTTATTAAAAACTTTTTACGATGGCACTAGTGGTGCTCTCGTAGAATTAACTAGTAGCTTTGTTGAGCCAGCTTTTTCTTTAAAAGCTATACTTGATTCTAGAGATGGCAGAACCGAAACGGGTAGAAGAGTATGGGGAGAATCAGATACTGTGGGTGATAGAATAACAAAAAGTCTTTTATATACAACTGAACAAATTTTACCTTCTATAACTCCTTTTTCTTTACTTTCTGATTTAGGATCTAATAATGGAATGGGCGTTGATATTAGACCAAAAGACTTTCCTAAAGCTGTCTTTGGTTTGACTGGAGGCAAAGGCGAGGATTTAAAAACTAAAGCAGGTAAGGATATGGACGTGGCTGATACTTTGGTGCAGGCTTTTAGTGGTTTTAAAGTAGTTAAACCACAAATAGACAGAACCTTATTGTATAGAGGCTTTGAAGCTTCAAGAGAAATAAGAGACGCAACCAATCAATTCAATTCTTACTTGAGACAATTTGAGCCAAGAGAGGCAGAACAATATTTAAACGCTTATATAAATTCAAATGAAAAAAGATTTAGAACCTTTAGAGATTTATACACAGCAATTGATGATGCAAAAGCGCTTGGCTTATCAGAAAAAGAAATAGAAACGCAACTTAAAAAATCTAAGGTAGCTAACTATAAAGACGTTATGCGTAATAGATTTAGACCAATCGAATTAAATGTAGATGCTTTAAGAGCTTCGCCAGCACCACAAAATATAAGAACTCCTATTAATGTTGTTGAAAGAGACTTGAGCGAACAAAATCTTGAAGGTCAGTTCAGAGATCCAAGAGATGATCAATCCCAAGGATCTGCAATATTAAGACAACAAGAAATAGATAAATTATTAGGGAAGCCTTAAAGTCCAAATTTAATTTGTTCGTCGTTACCATTTTTCTCAGCTAATTTAATCTGGCTTATGGCTCTATCAACCAACCACTCGACAGTGTTAGCCCTGGTACGGTGTGTTAATGCAGCAAGTTCGCTAAGTTTTTTATGGGTTTCTTTGTTAACTCCTATGGTAACATGGGTCATAGTTTAATTCTCCTGGTATGTTAAGTGTTTCTTAATTTTGATAAATAATTGTATAATAAAATATGGCATATAACAAATACGGTGCAATCAAAGTAAAGCTAGATGGTTATATCTTTGATAGCAAGCTGGAAGCAGCCAGATATAAATTCTTAAAAGAATTAGAAAGCGCTGGTGCTGTATCAGATATAGAGGTACACCCACCTTATCCGTGTTTTATTGAGGGTAAAAAGATTTGTTTATACAAGGCAGATTTTAAATATAAAAACGCTAAAGGCGAGGAGGTAGTAGAAGATACCAAAGGAGTGCAAACCGATGTCTTCAAACTCAAAAAGAAATTGGTGGAAGCGTTGTACCCAGGATTAATAATACAGATCGTATCTTCTCCTAGAGAATAAAATGACTCAAGATAAAAAGACTTGTTCCGTCTGTCGGAAGAGTAAACCTATGGAGCAGTTTGAGCCCAAGGTAAGACCGACAGGTACTATCTCTTATCGGAAGACCTGTCGAAGTTGCTACCAAAAAAAACGTTACAAAAAAGTAAACGAAGATCCCTACAAATTCTTAGCCCTAATATTCACTCAATTAAAAAGTTCCAGAAAAAAGAAAAGACCCGATCTGAAATGGGGTATTGTCTTAGATGATGTGATTGATCTTTGGGATGAACAAGAGGGCCGGTGTGCCTTGTCTGGCGTGTTATTGACACATGCTAAAGATGGTCAAGGTAAGAAAGAACTCAATGCTTCTTTAGACAGAATCCTGCCGCATGAAGGTTACATAATTGGGAACATACAATTGGTAGCTCACAGAGTTAACATCATGAAACACAATCTATCGGAAGACATGTTCTTCTGGTGGTGTAAAAATATAATAGACTTTAAAAGTAAAAATTAATTAAAGACTTTCTAAATCAAAAACAATTTTTTCTTTAATATTTCTTTGATGATTGTTTAAAGCTAGTACCACCAAGTACTCTATTATATTCTTAACGTCTTTTTCATTGTCTGAAGCAAACTTATTTAAAGATTCAAACGTAGCTCTGTTAATCCAAACAGGTTTACAGCCTGATCTTTGCATGAAAGGGTCTTCAAAATCACATAAATTTTTCACGTTGACCTCCTTTTATTACAAGGAATATGTCAAATTATACTATGATTCTACAAAAACTTGCAATAAATTAGAAAGGTAATGGGGTTAGGCCTAATATCCACTCATGATCTTTGCAAGCTTGTCTCTGCATTTCTGGATTAGATATCTCCTGACCTTTATGACAGAGCCAACTAGCACCACTAACATCAATTAAAGGCTTGCTGTATTTACAGTTACGACAATTCTTTTCTTTTGGATAAGCTCTTTGCATATAAACATCCCTAGATTCTTTGGCTAAATTTTTAATACGCCAATCTGTTTCAGGTATTAAACTCTCTGGCGGATTCTCCGAAGTGATAACTCGTTTAGCTTTACCTAACATGCTTTGAAATACTTCTTCATCTTTATTAATAACTTCAGTGTAAATATCTGAATTGTTTTTGTTGTAAACCAAAGCCAAACATTTATCTAATTTAAAGGCACCCATGTAACAATGTACTTGGGCTTCGTATTCCAACGACCAACGCTCATAACTATCTTCTTTAACTAAATTTTTAAAACGATTATCGTTCGCGGTTTTAATTTCTAAGATCGATGCAGCTTCTATGCCTGGCAAACCTTTTATTACACCATCAATATGGCCAGAAAAATGATCACCTAATAACGAAGCTTTATATTGTTTACCCTGCTTATCTTTTTCAAACACTTCAAAGCCTTGAGCTTTTTTTAAATAATCCACAATGATATCTTCTAGGTGTTGGCCCAGATCCAAAATCCTTGAGACTCTAGGCTCAAAACTATTGGGTGGTAAACACCAACGAAAGTTTAACCAAAGCATACGCTCATCCGGATTACCGATCTGACTCATGCCTAAATAGGGACGATAACTAGCCGGTTCTTCCAGCATAACGTGATCAATTATTTCATTTATCTTTTTCATATATAAACCTCTTTATTGGTGACAACTATTTTCTTAACGTTAAAATATTTTCCTTCTTTTTTGACAGTTATTCTATTAACGTCTTGCATTGCACCTTGATTAATTTTTCGGACGGCATCTTCAGATCGACGCGGTACTCCCCATTTCTTTGCATCTACAATTCTACACCATTGATTAATGGCTAACCCACTCATTCTGGGATGCTCAAACATAAGCGGTAAAGATCTTGGTAAAAAGCTATCTTCTATTTGAAAGAAAACTCGACAATAATCATTACCATTTTTAGAAGTTGCTAAGCTTGCTGAAGTGCTAGTGACTATTTCTTCTTTAGCTTTAACGCCTGGCTTTTGATCAGAGATCACAGCCCCACTAGCTGCCTTAGTTTGTTTAGAAACTTTACGTTCTTCAATGGACACAAGGTAAGTAGAAAACTCTGAGATTGGAAACTCAACTCCGCACTCAATACATTTCTTAGCATGAGGTTGACTTATCGCCAAACACTCACCACAAATCTTTGGTCTTCTAGCTTTAAATTCTTGATTGGGTTCAGCAGTATCGATGCACCCATGCCGAGCAATGTTCTCGCCGTAGTCTAATAACAAACAATTATCTTTGCCTGGATAAACACGCATGCCTCGACCGCACATCTGCACGTACAAACCTAAGCTTTGCGTAGGTCTGAGCATGGCAATACAATCTGTTTTAGGCGCATCCCAACCCTCTGTAAGCACGCCAACATTGCAGATAACGTTTAGCTTACCTGACTCAAAATCTTCTAGTGTCTGCCTTCTCTCGTCCCCTGGAGTTTCGCCAGTAAGCAGTTTAGATTTGATACCTTGCTTGGATAAAAACATATTCATCTTCATAGCGTGTAACACTGAGACACAGAAGAAGACAGTAGCTGTTCGACCTTTGGTATAAGCTTTGTCTGACCAATCGGCAATGATGGCCAGAATAGTTTGTTCATCCAGAGCTAACTTCTCTAAGTCTGATTCTTTGTAATCACCACCTTTGAATTTTAGTTTGGCTTTGCTGGCATCGATAATCGTATCGTCTGCCACTTGGTAAGATATTATTCTTGATAAGTAACCTTGCTCAATAAGATCTGGGATCTTAGCTTGGTAAGCGACATCAGCAAAGAAATGGTCTTTACGTTTGCCATAAATATAACCTTGCCCCATACGATAAGGGGTGGCAGTAACACCCATAACTCTAGTGGCGTGTTCAGCAGACAGTTCTTTAATAATCTTTTGATATCTGGTTTGATCGTCTGGCGAAAGGTTGTGAGCTTCATCAATAATAATGTAATCAAACTTGCCAACTTTTTCTAAGCGAGAACCAGAAGCCAAAGTATCTCTTGACGCAACTAGAATCTGAGCGTCTATCTCATGTCTCTTTAAACTACTGGATAAAACACCAACGGGTGCTTGAGACCAAACGTTTTTTATTTTATTCTCAGCTTGCTCAATTAATTCTTGACGATGAGCTAACACTAAAAATCTTGTATCTGGGTACGACATAATCTGTCGCTTGATAAAAGTGGAAAAGATTACTGTTTTGCCAGAGGCAGTGGGTAAACTTAATAGTGGGTGCTGAGTAATTGATTGACTACCAAACCAATCGAATAGTGAGGTGACAGCGTCTTCTTGATAGGGCCTAAGATCCATTAGTGTTTAGTCTTCTTTATGTTTACTTCATCATCCAGGGCAGGATCTGCTTCAAAAACTATTTCATCTTCTTCGGTGGCTATTTCAGTAAGCACTGTGTTCCAACACGTAGTAATAAGACCAGTGGCAGCAATAATGTTGTCGGTCATTTCATAAGTCAAACGTAAAGAAAACTTATTTAGAACTGAAGTAAATTCGCCAGCACTAAAGTTTTTTTTCTTGGCATAGTTTCTTAACAAATCTGACAGGTCTTTATCTAAATTATTCTTCAAATTTTCTTTCATTGTCATTTCCTATATTTAAAATACTTAACTCAGTTTCTTTTACTGCTTTAACTAATTGTGGATTAAATAAACTATCTTCGTTGCGCCAAAGTTTGTGCACTTGTTCGATAACTCTTTCGGTATTTGATATTAAATCTTTTTGATTAAGATTAATTATTTCTTTTTTCATGTCGTCTCTCTTTATATTATTATAAGTAAGCAGTTTAAAGACGTGCTTAGGTCTTGCTTGATTCCACCCTTGGTGATGGGTGGGTTAAGTGAATGAAAGCCCTATTTCATCCAATCATAATCTTTTTCACCAGTAGGCCTTTCCACAGCATCAACTTTAGTATTGTCTTGCACTGGCGCAGACTTCTCCTCTGCTGGGGCACTTGTACCTTTACTTACAAAGTCGTTTATTTTATTGCTGTCGGCATAGCCATCAGTGCCTGGTTCAATCCTTACCTTAGCTGTGAATGGTACATTCATCATTTCATCTAAGGACTCACGATTGAAGCTTACATCTGGATTCATACCCATCGATTTACGCCAAGCTTTGACGCGTCTTGCAGTGACCTGGACGGCATTGCCTTGCACAGTAAAATATTCCCATATCTTTCTGTTCGCATGACTAGGGCCTACCACATCAAACTCAACTTTGATAGATTGATTACCAGCTTTTGAGGTGTGTTGGTTCCATTGATTCGCCACCATTTCATAATTCCCGTTAGGGATTGGCGAGAAATCATTTTCATCCTCCACATTTGTTAAATCTATATCAAACTCATCTGTCATTTTTTATCTCCTGAGCACCATTAGCACTCATTAATTTTTTAGTTGCTGTTTTATATTCGTTAATAAACGAATCCCAATTGAGTTCTATCTTATCTGGAAGAGGAACTCGACTCTTCGCATCGAAAGCCGCGGAGAACTTTGTGAAAAGCATACGCTCACCCATGGCGAGTGCACGTGACTTTTCATTAAAGCCCTGCCCCGACTTAGTAACACGAATCTGATGATTTGCAAAAAAGTTGAAGTCAACCCACTCTCTAATTTTAGAACTCACTTTCTTATGTAAGTTAAGTTCCCAACGATCGTAAGGCTCACGCTCAGGATCTGCAAATGTTCTGATGGCAACGTGAGATAATAAAATCACGTTCATTTTCTTTTTGTTATTCAATACGTCAAGGGCTCTGAAGATCTTTTGAAAGCCTTCGGCAGTCATGGTGTAGCCTTTACCAAACCCTATGTCTTCTATTGAAGCAACATTCTTTTGACGACAAACTTCTTCTTGTATTATTTTTTCAGCCCAATCCGTAGTATCAAGCACCACTGTTTTGAAATCGTGTTCTTCTTGTACCAGTTGCTTTAATCGCTTCATCAAATCTTCAAACGATTCGCACAAAGGAAAGGAAGAAGTGTTCACATATCTAGTACCTTCTTCAGTCTTTATAAATATTGGGTTGGGTGCGCCAGCAGCAAAGGTAGTTTTACCTATGCCGTCAGTACCTGCTATGTTCATTTTTATTGGGCCTGGATTCATGCCTGTTTCTACATCATCTAATATACTCATTTTTTCCTCTTGTCTAAGAATGAAACATAAGGACGATCAGAAATCTTAGTCGTCAATGCTTCGGTTAATTTTTGGTAAATCGTG
>Ga0209634_1001273_pt1 | contig 18641 bp, 14 predicted proteins | sample LinPmetageLP40_FD_184043 | JGI IMG/M metagenome (GOLD analysis project Ga0209634, IMG submission 184043) | Marine viral communities from the Pacific Ocean - LP-40 (SPAdes) (version 2) | ecosystem: Environmental > Aquatic > Marine > Oceanic | place: Pacific Ocean | collected 2010-08-26 | reverse complement strand
CAGATTATATATTCCATTTAATGTCCCTAAACGGTCCACTCTTAAAGGTCTTAAATTATGTATCCACAAAAGTACTGGTAATAAATTCTTCATAGTTAATTTCTGGTTTGATAGTAAGCCACAAAAGTATTCGTTAGGTAAGTTTGATCCTGATCTATTTGGAACGAATGAGGTTGAAGATAAACTATTACCTATTGTTAGATCACACACAGACGATAATGGGCATTGGATAAAAAACCCTAACACAACTGAAAAAGAAGCTATCAGAGTTATAAAAAGAGAAGATAGAATAGATATTGAACGTAAGACAGTTAATGAAGGTATTGAAGCGTTGATGAATGTTAATATGCCGAAGATTGCAAGTGAAGGTACGTTATGTGCTAAGTCAATTAGAGAACAATCTAGATTTCTTATTGGTTATAATAAGCGTACTGGATTTCTAAGTTATTCAGATGACGATAACGGTAATGGTCACGTATCATTTAGACCTAATTATAGAAGTAGGTCCATTGCCCCTGATTCCTGGACTGTGTTGTTTGAAAAATATCCTAGTGGTCAAGGAATTGTTAAGGACAAAAAGAAAAATAAGAATGGCCAGGTTTCATTATACGACAATCAAGATTACGGAAAACAATACATAGATGAATTTGATAAAAAACAAATACAGAATTATATCAACTCATTAGGCGGAACTTACTCTTATAAAAAAGGGTGTTTGACTGCAATCAAAACACTATGGAATTACTGTAATGACCAAGGTTGGTTGAACAATGCAGAATATGATCCGACTAAAACTATTAAGATTAAAAGACCTACTAAGTATTCAGATCTAGCCGTTAATACTTCTTATAATGACAAGTCATTTAGTAGAACACAACTTCAAACGGTCCTTAGTAAACTACAAGAATTAACTACTGATTATCCATTTGCTAGTGAGAATGTTCAGTTGGTTTTCCTTACTGGTCAAAGACAGGAAGAAACTTATAAGCTTAAGAAAAAAGATTTAGAGTGGTGGAATGAGCCGGTCCACGTTCAATTAGATAACGGTACTACTGAAACTATCTATGGTAAAATTAACTTTAAAAAAGGTATTACAAAAAGAAGAAATAAAGGAAAGTTTTATTTAATCAATCAAGACATTAAGGATCTACTAGATAGAGTTGAAGCGATCTATAAAAGACCAGGTTATGAGAACTATAAATTAGTGCCGTGGTTATTCCCTAGCCCAACACGGATTGATAGTAAGAGATTAAACAATCAAGAAGGTGCTTACATTAAATCTAATTTAACTAGACTAAGATCTACTAAAGGTTTGTGGGAAAGAGTTAGAACTGAAACTGGAATATTAGGTGTTGTTAGAATGGCTAGAAAAACATTAATCTCACTTGGTAAAGACGCCGGCTTAACTAACAAACAATTAAAGCCCCTATCCAATCACGACCAGGAGCGAACTATGGACATAAATTATGATAAGTCGCAACTGCCTGACATAATGAAAGCGTGTGGAACTGTTGCTCAAATACTTAGATTTCCAAATAAGAAAGCCGGATAATAAGTATCCGATAAAACGGATACAATTTTAATTAAATATATACCGTGATATACTGCTTAGGATGGCAACGGAAAAAGGACGTAAGTCTTTAAATTTTTATATGTGTGAAAGTGTTTATACGGCTATTGCCGTTAACCTAAGTAAACACAAATCTACAAGACAAGCTATCTTATGGTTTATAGATAAATCTGAAACCTTTAAGGCCCTACAATCAGGAAGCTTACATAGTGAAATGATAGAAGCTTGCGAAAGAAATACAGTAGATAAATTATTGGACTACACACCACCTACTCACTCATTAGAAGAAATTGAAGATATGAAAAAAGATATGATTGAATCTGATTACTATTGTTATGAACCTGAAACCGGAGAAATGTTTACCAAAGAAAACCTGGAAGAAATTAAATTAGAACGTGATAGGATTATGCTTGAAATTGGTAGAGTTAAACCAACAGATGACCTGGGAGATACTTCAACTGGTTATTCTGACAAAGCTTATAAACAAGTTTGGCGTATGTGTGAAGCGTATGAGAAATATTGTTTAGCAACTGATTTTACTCACGGTGTTGGTCCACTACCTCTAAACATAGTGAAGAAATAAAAACGGATACATCAATCAATTAACGGATACCTGTTAGAATGACATTTGGTCCTTGCAATCATATATGGGTTGTATGGCAACGAACATTAAATATTCATATCCACAAATATACTTCCTTGAAAAAGAGGCGTGTAAACATTTTGGAATAAAACTTAGAACTTACAAAAACTGGATTGATTCAGGACTAACAATACCTGGACGTTATAAAGTTAAAGGATCTAACTACTACATCATTAAACCAGAAGAATTTCATCTATGGTTAATAGAAACAAGATTAGAAGTGGCAACACCTCAGAACAAATTTCACAATAGAAAAGTAAGCTCTCCTTCCAGATCTAGTGTGAAGAAACCAACTGTACTAGCTGATTTAAACGGTTTTTCATTATCTCCTCCTTTGTCAGCTAATACAGAAAGGACCTCTAAATGAATCCTAAATTAATTAAAATAGTTGAGGAGATGAATACACCAGAAGGTCGTCAAAATTTCGTAAATAATATTGTTGTCCATATCAATAAACTTACTTGTGTTGATTGTGGAAAAGAAACAGATCCTAACAAGTATAAAAAACAAGTTGATAAAGACGAATTCTATATCTCAGGACTATGTAGAAAATGTCAGAAACTATATTTCCCACCAGAACCGAAGGAGTAAATTATGAAATATATACACAACCCAGTCACAAACACTTTAGACAAAACAGAAGATATTGGTAAAGAGGAAAAACTATTTGAGAACTTACCTATATTAAACCAAGGCATTAACGCACCTAAGAAACCTTTAGAAATAACTACTAGTTTAAATTTACCTAAGACTAGCAATGTAAAAAAAAAAATTTCTACTGCTAAACCTATTAAGGAAAAAAATACTTGGTACTTTGATAAGCCGGAAGGAATAAATCATTTAACTAAAACACTTCACGACACAACAGACATTGCACCTGGAGAAGCTAAACTTCTTAACAAGGAAATGAAGCTTGGAGTATTAAAGCACGAGATTGATGGTCTAAAGCCATTTGATAACTTTGATAAGACTACCTACCCATCCGATCCTGAAACAAGAAGGAGATTAAAAAACATAAGTAGTATTGAAAAGGATCTTGGATATGTGGCTAAACCTACAAAGACTGTTGCACAAATTAATAGAGAGGAATTTCTAAAGAAGAAAAAGGACCGTGAATTTAAAATTCATATGGAAAAAGAATATGGAAAAAAAGCAATCAACCAAAGAAACTTAAAAGCACAATATCAAAATAAAAAGGCTGGCAAAGATAGATATGATGGTTTTGCTTCTCACGACTTAATCATTGCAGAAGTGATGAAGGATGAAGCTAAAGAAAAACTCAAGAAATTCAAACCAGTTAACTTAGATATGGGATCAATAGAAAGTGGCATAAGAGAAATTGAAGAAACTAGAAAAATATTAGCTGATATGAAAAAGAATTCTAATGAAGCTAGAGATACTTACCTAAGGAAACTTAATGAACCAGATCCAACAGAAGATCAGGGTATTGGATCAATCTTACCGAAGAGGAGATACTAATGATGACAGACAGTACTAAGTATAGAAATGTAAGTTTACCCCACTCAGTTTATTCCAAGCTAGACAAGTTATGTAAATTAATAACTCCTGGAATAAGTTTGAGTAAAGCTAAAACTATTGAGGCCATAGTTAGCGATAGACTTGCCAACCCACACAAACAAGGCTTCAACATTAATCATAATAAAGGATAGTAAATGAGCAAACTAATTACGTTAACAAGAATAAAAGATAGAGAACTTTATAGACATTGCAACAGCATAGAAGAAATGTTGTCAGCACTTGAAGAAGAAATTATTGAACTGGAGGACCTTCAAGAAAAAGGCGTAGAGGTTAAACCAGTTGATACCGGATTATTAATTCTAACAGTAGATGTTGAAAAAAACACAACTCAATATATTGATTTTAGATCCAACGACTTCCACGAAGTACAAACTGATAAGGAGGCGTTTTAAATGCAAGTAGTAGCAGATTTCAAACATCATTTTTATGCGACTAGAGGCTATAAAGCTATACCAACGTCAGTAGTAAGTGACGGAGGCAAAAGGAAATTTAGCTATACAGCAATAGATCACGGCTTAACTGAACAGCATTGGACCAATCATTTTAAGACTGAAATAGGTTTAACTCCTAGCCCTATGGTTAACGGCAATGAGTGTTGTTGGGGTGGAATAGATATAGATTCTTATGGTCTAACATTAGAACAAAAGAAATTAATTATAGCAAAAGGAAAAGAACTAGGACTGGTTGCTGCTGAAAGTAAATCAGGTGGATTACATTTATATTGTTTTGCTAAAGCAGAAGTCCAGGCACGCAATATGAGAGCATACTTAATTAACTGTTTAGACAAATTAAAATTACCAAGAAATACAGAAATATTTCCTAAACAAGATAGTATTGAAGAAGGTAAATTGGGTAATGGGATCACAATACCTTATAGACAATATTTAACTAAACCGGACCAAGCTACAAAAGGATTAGGAATATTAAACGGTAAAATCATACCGATAACACCTGAGCAATTTGTAATTAACATTAAAGCTAATGAGTTTGCTCACACACACTTTAAGAAGTTTGACAAAATAGATCTTAAAGAAGATCCAGAAAATATAGTTGGAGAAGCCGGATCAATACAAGATCCTAAGTTAAAAGAGTTAACAGCTACACAAATCTTAGCAAAAATAAGAAAAGAAAAAATGTCATTAGATAATGATAGTTTCTTTGATGACTGCGTGACCTTATACATAGGAAAAAGCGTAGCCAACTTCTGTACTGACGCAGAAATTATTGGATCATTATTAAGCTTAGAAGATACTGGAGCTGATGAAGATTATTACAGAAGAAAAATCTTACGTAGTAGATCAGCATTAGACATAGAGGATCCTGAGGTATCTAGAGAAAAATTATTAAAAGAAGTAATTTACGTTAAACAAAGAGATAAATTTTTTGATCTATCTGTTAATGAAGAATACAAAAAGGAAGCAATAGATTTTACATACGCCAGGTTATTAGGCAAGATTGCACCTTCTACATTTATTAAAAAGAATCCAAGAAGGATAGCTGTTGAAGAATGGCTTTATGATCCTCAAAATTATAACGCTAAGGACAAACTTATTAAACAAGATGGGAAGTTATATCTAAATTCTTACGAGCCTTGTGGATTAGACGCAGAAGAAGGAAACATAGATTTATGGAATAAAATACTAGATCATTTTTTTAATGACCAGATGAAATATAAGGAACACTTTCTAGATTGGTTGGCTTATCAGATACAACATCCAGGAGTTAAGATTAGACACGCTTGTATATTAGTAAGTACACAATATCAGGTTGGTAAAGGTTCTATGTGGCGTGTGATTAAAGAAATGTTTGGATCACACAATGCAAAAGAAATAGATGTAGGCCAAGCGTTAGATAAGTCAAAAGGATATCTAACCAACTCACAAATAGTCTTGATAGATGAAATGCAATCAGCCGGTAAGTTTGATGAAAAAATGAAGCTACTGAATGATCTGAAAAGAATTATCACAGAGGATCATATATCTACTAGGGCCTTATATATTGATTATAAGATTATAAAGTCTTGCACCAATTATCTACTATTCACTAACCATACAGACGCATTATCCCTACCTGATAATGAAGTTAGATATTGGGTGTTTGTTTCTGAGCGTGCAAGGATGAATGATAAATTCTATGAAGATTTTCATAAGTGGATTGATGATGGAGGATCAAAAGCCGTCCTCTACTCACTTAAACATAGAGATATTTCAGATAGTTTTAATCCAAAAGGAATAGCACCAGACACACCTTACCGTGAACAAATGACAAAAGGTGGAGAACATCCTTTAACTAAAATCATTAGGGCTATGTATGACGAGTTTGAATATCCATTTGAGGAGAAACAAATAATTATAGGTAGTACTGAACTCTATAACATCCTCCGTCAACTTAGAATGGGAGGCAACTTTAGAATTAATGATGTTGCAAAAGCATTAGAACAAATTGGAGGCAGACCATTAGGGCAATGCCGAATAACCATAGACGGTAAGACCAAGAAACCGTCCTTGTATCTAATAAGAGGCCAGGATTTATATGTTGGTAGATCTCCTCAGGAACTAGCAGAAGAATTATATTTTCCGGTAGTACCTAAATCAACTGACCCCCATAATCATTTTTAATATGCAGAAGTTAGTAAAAACAAACTGGAGGAAAAAGTTTAAGGAATACTACACAACTCCAGAAAAAGAAAAAGTCCTAAACAAACATTTACTTTTAGTAATGGATGAAAACCCAAACGCATTTAGAGATGAAATTTTTAGAAAACTAGAACAATCGCTTATTGAAAGGAGCATTAAACAAAATGATTAAAATATACGGATTAAAATTTTACACTAGAACAACACACGAAAAAATTGGTGGTAAATACTTCCCTAAGATGTTGGGAGTAATAGAAGGACCAATAGATAAAATGATGAAGGCCTACCAGGAGGAGTTTTCTTTTATGAGGCACAAAACAACTAGAACATTAAGACCAAGTAAGAAGGCACGAAGTGAACAACAAAAGTAGAATTGCTAAAGGCAGATACCTGGAGAATGTAGTTAAAGAAAGGATTACTGAGCTGTTTCCCTATCTAAAGAAAAAAGATTTAAGGAGTGCAAGACCAAGTGAGCCTGGATCCGATATCAAATTACTTAGTTTGACTGCACGTAAACTGTTTCCTTATGACGTGGAATGCAAGAATCGTGAGGAGTACAAAACAATCTATAACCACTTTAAACAATGCACCGGACACGGAAAACTTGAAAGTTTGTTAGTTATCAAAATGAATAGAGAAAAACCGTTATGTATAATTGATATAGACCACTTCTTTAAGCTACTGGAAAAGGCCGACTAATGAACCAACGCCAGATGATTAAATATATGAATGCAGAATTCAGACAGATTAAGAAACAAAAAAAACAGCTAGACCGTGTTAATAAAATGGTAGAAAAAATTAAAGCAAAAGCCAACTATCCTCGTGACGCCAAAGGTAGAAGAATTAAAACAGATCCGTGGGGACACGAATTAGTAAGAGTTAAACAAGTTTGGACCTTACGTTGTAATGTTCCTGACAGTTATTCCTAAGCTACTACCCTATTCTACACCCAACTTTTTTTCACACTCACACACACCACTTACCAAATATATAACCTAATAATTTATTTAGGTTAGTTAGGTTAGACAGTTTAGGCGAAGCCTATAAACGTTGATTAATAGAAACAGAAATAGTCTAGACAACACCTGGTTAATAAAAAGGTAATAGTCCGGTTAAATAAAATGTGATTACGGCATAAAAAGTGAGTAATAGCTTTCTGAATAAGTTTTGGACGCTCTTCAAGAGGTGCAGAAACCAACCCAAAATCACTCTGTACGGTGGTCAAATGCCTAAGCTAATCCCTGGTCAAAGGGCCTTCAATTATGAAATATGAGCCTCCGGCCACGAAGCTTTAACAGAATGTATAGGATGACTATAAATTTGTTTAGGCAGATTAGACAACTATATTAGGACCAGAACTAGATCAGGTAGAACCACCTTTTAAAATTCGTTGCCAAACAATATTAAAAAAATCTACCTGGTTTGGTCTTATTATTATGAACAATATTGAAAAAGCACTTGAAGGTAAAGGAGATGGAAGCGAAAGAAAAAAGCTTGTGGATCTGGAAGGAGAACTGTTTGAAGTAGAACAGAATTTACTTGATAGTCTAAGAGAAGATTTTGAAAAAGAAGCACCTGGAGTATCATTTTCAGATTGGTTAAAATCTAAACCAGATTCTTATTTTAAGCGTATAGAATTATCTAATGGCGGTTCAACTAATGGTCAATCAGCTAGTGAAAAGTACGAAGATCTAATAGACGCATTTGAAAGAGGCATAGACGTAATGCCTGGAGAAAATCTAACTCAGTATATCCGAAGAATCAAACTTTCTGAGAAAGATTAGTCTTACACAATCCTTACATATATTTCCTGATTTAATCCTTCCTAAACAGAAGTCCTTTCTTGCTATCCTTTTGACACTTAAACAGTAAATACAATAATCCTTAAAACACTCATCTATAAATTTTACCGGTAATTTTTTTTCAGATATTTTTTCCACAATATTTTTCCTTTCTGTTGGAATTTATAAATTATTTTTTTGGGAATTGATTCTAAAAACGGATACAAATATGGAAAACCATTTGAATGCCTTTAACCGTGCTTACGTTAGTATTAACACCTAACTATAAGTACCTAGATCTGAATATGGGGTGTACGGCCTTCTGAGAGCCACGGAGAATCCACTTCCACTTGGTACCTCTATCAAAGTGTGAGCGAAGCCGTAGGCTGAGCGAACATAAAAAGAACTTACGTTCCCATCTATAAAGATTCCAAACGGTGTAAAACGATATCTTTTGTATGTTAAAACCTTGTTAATACATTGGGCGTTTTTGTAGTTAAATAAACATTAATAACTCCAAGACTTGTACGAAACTTGTACAAAGCTAAATAAAAATTTATTTTAAGTGTGTCTTTTAGGTTGAAAAGATTCAATTAAGTAAGTAAACACTCACTAACGGAGAGATGGCAGAGCGGTTGAATGCACCGGTCTTGAAATGCCAGGGATTCCCTTTTACCTTTAAATCGTTTAACATACTTAATAAGACATTAGCTAGTTAGATATTGATCTAATCATAGATAACACTTATGTACGAATACATCTAGTCCTTACGAAACTATGTACGAAACTAGAGCGATAAAGAATTATGACAACTAGAGCGAAACTTAAATTTGATAATAAGGCGATTGAGAAGATCAAGGTTGAGGACCTAGAATTCTCTTACGTTAATAAGGATGGCCAAACTAAGCATAAGGAAAGATTATACCTACCATTTGATGTACCTAAAAAATCTATCTTAAAAGGATTAAAGTTATCCGTCTTAAAGAATACTAATCATAAATTCTTTGTATTACAATTTTGGTTTAACTCTAAAGCTGATTACTTTCATTGCGGTAAGTTTAGTGAGGAGTTTGGAACTAAAGATGTTGAAGATAAACTATTACCTATTGTTAGATCTCACACAAACGATAGAGGCCATTGGATTAAAAGCCCTAAGATTACAGAACAAGAAAATACTAGAGTTATAAAAAGAGAAGATAGAATAGCTATTGAACGTAAGACAGTTAATGAAGGTATTGAGGCGTTGATGAATGCTAATATGCCAAAGATTGCAAGTGAAGGTACGTTATGTGCTAAGTCAATTAGAGAACAATCTAGATTTCTTATTGGTTATAATAAGCGTACTGGATTTCTAAGTTATTCAGATGACGATAACGGCAATGGTCACGTATCATTTAGACCTAATTATAAAAGTAGGTCCGTCGCCCCAGATTCTTGGACTATGTTGTTTGAAAAATATCCTAGTGGTCAAGGAACTGTTAAAGACAAAAAGAAAAATAAGAATGGCCAGGTAGCATTATACGACAATCAGGAATACGGAAAACAATACATAGATGAATTTGATAAAAAACAAATACAGAATTATATCAACTCATTAGGTGGAACTTACTCTTATAAAAAAGGATGTTTGACTGCAATCAAGACGCTATGGAACTTCTGTAATGATAAAGGTTGGTTGAACAATGCAGAATATGATCCGACTAAAACTATTAAGATTAAAAGACCTACTAAGTATTCAGATCTAGCCGTTAATACTTCTTATAATGATAAGTCATTTAGTAGAACACAACTTCAAACGGTCCTTAGTAAACTACAAGAATTAACTAGTGATTATCCATTTGCTAGTGAGAATGTTCAGTTGGTTTTCCTTACTGGTCAAAGACAGGAAGAAACTTATAAGCTTAAGAAAAAAGATTTAGAGTGGTGGAATGAGCCGGTCCACGTTCAATTAGATAACGGTACTACTGAAACTATCTATGGTAAAATTAACTTTAAAAAAGGTATTACAAAAAGAAGAAATAAAGGAAAGTTTTATTTAATCAATCAAGACATTAAGGATCTACTAGATAGAGTTGAAGCGATCTATAAAAGACCAGGTTATGAGAACTATAAATTAGTGCCGTGGTTATTCCCTAGCCCAACACGGATTGATAGTAAGAGATTAAACAATCAAGAAGGTGCTTACATTAAATCTAATTTAACTAGACTAAGATCTACTAAAGGTTTGTGGGAAAGAGTTAGAACTGAAACTGGAATATTAGGTGTTGTTAGAATGGCTAGAAAAACATTAATCTCACTTGGTAAAGACGCCGGCTTAACTAACAAACAATTAAAGCCCCTATCCAATCACGACCAGGAGCGAACTATGGACATAAATTATGATAAGTCGCAACTGCCTGACATAATGAAAGCGTGTGGAACTGTTGCTCAAATACTTAGATTTCCAAATAAGAAAGCCGGATAATAAGTATCCGATAAAACGGATACAATTTTAATTAAATATATACCGTGATATACTGCTTAGGATGGCAACGGAAAAAGGACGTAAGTCTTTAAATTTTTATATGTGTGAAAGTGTTTATACGGCTATTGCCGTTAACCTAAGTAAACACAAATCTACAAGACAAGCTATCTTATGGTTTATAGATAAATCTGAAACCTTTAAGGCCCTACAATCAGGAAGCTTACATAGTGAAATGATAGAAGCTTGCGAAAGAAATACAGTAGATAAATTATTGGACTACACACCACCTACTCACTCATTAGAAGAAATTGAAGATATGAAAAAAGATATGATTGAATCTGATTACTATTGTTATGAACCTGAAACCGGAGAAATGTTTACCAAAGAAAACCTGGAAGAAATTAAATTAGAACGTGATAGGATTATGCTTGAAATTGGTAGAGTTAAACCAACAGATGACCTGGGAGATACTTCAACTGGTTATTCTGACAAAGCTTATAAACAAGTTTGGCGTATGTGTGAAGCGTATGAGAAATATTGTTTAGCAACTGATTTTACTCACGGTGTTGGTCCACTACCTCTAAACATAGTGAAGAAATAAAAACGGATACATCAATCAATTAACGGATACCTGTTAGAATGACATTTGGTCCTTGCAATCATATATGGGTTGTATGGCAACGAACATTAAATATTCATATCCACAAATATACTTCCTTGAAAAAGAGGCGTGTAAACATTTTGGAATAAAACTTAGAACTTACAAAAACTGGATTGATTCAGGACTAACAATACCTGGACGTTATAAAGTTAAAGGATCTAACTACTACATCATTAAACCAGAAGAATTTCATCTATGGTTAATAGAAACAAGATTAGAAGTGGCAACACCTCAGAACAAATTTCACAATAGAAAAGTAAGCTCTCCTTCCAGATCTAGTGTGAAGAAACCAACTGTACTAGCTGATTTAAACGGTTTTTCATTATCTCCTCCTTTGTCAGCTAATACAGAAAGGACCTCTAAATGAATCCTAAATTAATTAAAATAGTTGAGGAGATGAATACACCAGAAGGTCGTCAAAATTTCGTAAATAATATTGTTGTCCATATCAATAAACTTACTTGTGTTGATTGTGGAAAAGAAACAGATCCTAACAAGTATAAAAAACAAGTTGATAAAGACGAATTCTATATCTCAGGACTATGTAGAAAATGTCAGAAACTATATTTCCCACCAGAACCGAAGGAGTAAATTATGAAATATATACACAACCCAGTCACAAACACTTTAGACAAAACAGAAGATATTGGTAAAGAGGAAAAACTATTTGAGAACTTACCTATATTAAACCAAGGCATTAACGCACCTAAGAAACCTTTAGAAATAACTACTAGTTTAAATTTACCTAAGACTAGCAATGTAAAAAAAAAAATTTCTACTGCTAAACCTATTAAGGAAAAAAATACTTGGTACTTTGATAAGCCGGAAGGAATAAATCATTTAACTAAAACACTTCACGACACAACAGACATTGCACCTGGAGAAGCTAAACTTCTTAACAAGGAAATGAAGCTTGGAGTATTAAAGCACGAGATTGATGGTCTAAAGCCATTTGATAACTTTGATAAGACTACCTACCCATCCGATCCTGAAACAAGAAGGAGATTAAAAAACATAAGTAGTATTGAAAAGGATCTTGGATATGTGGCTAAACCTACAAAGACTGTTGCACAAATTAATAGAGAGGAATTTCTAAAGAAGAAAAAGGACCGTGAATTTAAAATTCATATGGAAAAAGAATATGGAAAAAAAGCAATCAACCAAAGAAACTTAAAAGCACAATATCAAAATAAAAAGGCTGGCAAAGATAGATATGATGGTTTTGCTTCTCACGACTTAATCATTGCAGAAGTGATGAAGGATGAAGCTAAAGAAAAACTCAAGAAATTCAAACCAGTTAACTTAGATATGGGATCAATAGAAAGTGGCATAAGAGAAATTGAAGAAACTAGAAAAATATTAGCTGATATGAAAAAGAATTCTAATGAAGCTAGAGATACTTACCTAAGGAAACTTAATGAACCAGATCCAACAGAAGATCAGGGTATTGGATCAATCTTACCGAAGAGGAGATACTAATGATGACAGACAGTACTAAGTATAGAAATGTAAGTTTACCCCACTCAGTTTATTCCAAGCTAGACAAGTTATGTAAATTAATAACTCCTGGAATAAGTTTGAGTAAAGCTAAAACTATTGAGGCCATAGTTAGCGATAGACTTGCCAACCCACACAAACAAGGCTTCAACATTAATCATAATAAAGGATAGTAAATGAGCAAACTAATTACGTTAACAAGAATAAAAGATAGAGAACTTTATAGACATTGCAACAGCATAGAAGAAATGTTGTCAGCACTTGAAGAAGAAATTATTGAACTGGAGGACCTTCAAGAAAAAGGCGTAGAGGTTAAACCAGTTGATACCGGATTATTAATTCTAACAGTAGATGTTGAAAAAAACACAACTCAATATATTGATTTTAGATCCAACGACTTCCACGAAGTACAAACTGATAAGGAGGCGTTTTAAATGCAAGTAGTAGCAGATTTCAAACATCATTTTTATGCGACTAGAGGCTATAAAGCTATACCAACGTCAGTAGTAAGTGACGGAGGCAAAAGGAAATTTAGCTATACAGCAATAGATCACGGCTTAACTGAACAGCATTGGACCAATCATTTTAAGACTGAAATAGGTTTAACTCCTAGCCCTATGGTTAACGGCAATGAGTGTTGTTGGGGTGGAATAGATATAGATTCTTATGGTCTAACATTAGAACAAAAGAAATTAATTATAGCAAAAGGAAAAGAACTAGGACTGGTTGCTGCTGAAAGTAAATCAGGTGGATTACATTTATATTGTTTTGCTAAAGCAGAAGTCCAGGCACGCAATATGAGAGCATACTTAATTAACTGTTTAGACAAATTAAAATTACCAAGAAATACAGAAATATTTCCTAAACAAGATAGTATTGAAGAAGGTAAATTGGGTAATGGGATCACAATACCTTATAGACAATATTTAACTAAACCGGACCAAGCTACAAAAGGATTAGGAATATTAAACGGTAAAATCATACCGATAACACCTGAGCAATTTGTAATTAACATTAAAGCTAATGAGTTTGCTCACACACACTTTAAGAAGTTTGACAAAATAGATCTTAAAGAAGATCCAGAAAATATAGTTGGAGAAGCCGGATCAATACAAGATCCTAAGTTAAAAGAGTTAACAGCTACACAAATCTTAGCAAAAATAAGAAAAGAAAAAATGTCATTAGATAATGATAGTTTCTTTGATGACTGCGTGACCTTATACATAGGAAAAAGCGTAGCCAACTTCTGTACTGACGCAGAAATTATTGGATCATTATTAAGCTTAGAAGATACTGGAGCTGATGAAGATTATTACAGAAGAAAAATCTTACGTAGTAGATCAGCATTAGACATAGAGGATCCTGAGGTATCTAGAGAAAAATTATTAAAAGAAGTAATTTACGTTAAACAAAGAGATAAATTTTTTGATCTATCTGTTAATGAAGAATACAAAAAGGAAGCAATAGATTTTACATACGCCAGGTTATTAGGCAAGATTGCACCTTCTACATTTATTAAAAAGAATCCAAGAAGGATAGCTGTTGAAGAATGGCTTTATGATCCTCAAAATTATAACGCTAAGGACAAACTTATTAAACAAGATGGGAAGTTATATCTAAATTCTTACGAGCCTTGTGGATTAGACGCAGAAGAAGGAAACATAGATTTATGGAATAAAATACTAGATCATTTTTTTAATGACCAGATGAAATATAAGGAACACTTTCTAGATTGGTTGGCTTATCAGATACAACATCCAGGAGTTAAGATTAGACACGCTTGTATATTAGTAAGTACACAATATCAGGTTGGTAAAGGTTCTATGTGGCGTGTGATTAAAGAAATGTTTGGATCACACAATGCAAAAGAAATAGATGTAGGCCAAGCGTTAGATAAGTCAAAAGGATATCTAACCAACTCACAAATAGTCTTGATAGATGAAATGCAATCAGCCGGTAAGTTTGATGAAAAAATGAAGCTACTGAATGATCTGAAAAGAATTATCACAGAGGATCATATATCTACTAGGGCCTTATATATTGATTATAAGATTATAAAGTCTTGCACCAATTATCTACTATTCACTAACCATACAGACGCATTATCCCTACCTGATAATGAAGTTAGATATTGGGTGTTTGTTTCTGAGCGTGCAAGGATGAATGATAAATTCTATGAAGATTTTCATAAGTGGATTGATGATGGAGGATCAAAAGCCGTCCTCTACTCACTTAAACATAGAGATATTTCAGATAGTTTTAATCCAAAAGGAATAGCACCAGACACACCTTACCGTGAACAAATGACAAAAGGTGGAGAACATCCTTTAACTAAAATCATTAGGGCTATGTATGACGAGTTTGAATATCCATTTGAGGAGAAACAAATAATTATAGGTAGTACTGAACTCTATAACATCCTCCGTCAACTTAGAATGGGAGGCAACTTTAGAATTAATGATGTTGCAAAAGCATTAGAACAAATTGGAGGCAGACCATTAGGGCAATGCCGAATAACCATAGACGGTAAGACCAAGAAACCGTCCTTGTATCTAATAAGAGGCCAGGATTTATATGTTGGTAGATCTCCTCAGGAACTAGCAGAAGAATTATATTTTCCGGTAGTACCTAAATCAACTGACCCCCATAATCATTTTTAATATGCAGAAGTTAGTAAAAACAAACTGGAGGAAAAAGTTTAAGGAATACTACACAACTCCAGAAAAAGAAAAAGTCCTAAACAAACATTTACTTTTAGTAATGGATGAAAACCCAAACGCATTTAGAGATGAAATTTTTAGAAAACTAGAACAATCGCTTATTGAAAGGAGCATTAAACAAAATGATTAAAATATACGGATTAAAATTTTACACTAGAACAACACACGAAAAAATTGGTGGTAAATACTTCCCTAAGATGTTGGGAGTAATAGAAGGACCAATAGATAAAATGATGAAGGCCTACCAGGAGGAGTTTTCTTTTATGAGGCACAAAACAACTAGAACATTAAGACCAAGTAAGAAGGCACGAAGTGAACAACAAAAGTAGAATTGCTAAAGGCAGATACCTGGAGAATGTAGTTAAAGAAAGGATTACTGAGCTGTTTCCCTATCTAAAGAAAAAAGATTTAAGGAGTGCAAGACCAAGTGAGCCTGGATCCGATATCAAATTACTTAGTTTGACTGCACGTAAACTGTTTCCTTATGACGTGGAATGCAAGAATCGTGAGGAGTACAAAACAATCTATAACCACTTTAAACAATGCACCGGACACGGAAAACTTGAAAGTTTGTTAGTTATCAAAATGAATAGAGAAAAACCGTTATGTATAATTGATATAGACCACTTCTTTAAGCTACTGGAAAAGGCCGACTAATGAACCAACGCCAGATGATTAAATATATGAATGCAGAATTCAGACAGATTAAGAAACAAAAAAAACAGCTAGACCGTGTTAATAAAATGGTAGAAAAAATTAAAGCAAAAGCCAACTATCCTCGTGACGCCAAAGGTAGAAGAATTAAAACAGATCCGTGGGGACACGAATTAGTAAGAGTTAAACAAGTTTGGACCTTACGTTGTAATGTTCCTGACAGTTATTCCTAAGCTACTACCCTATTCTACACCCAACTTTTTTTCACACTCACACACACCACTTACCAAATATATAACCTAATAATTTATTTAGGTTAGTTAGGTTAGACAGTTTAGGCGAAGCCTATAAACGTTGATTAATAGAAACAGAAATAGTCTAGACAACACCTGGTTAATAAAAAGGTAATAGTCCGGTTAAATAAAATGTGATTACGGCATAAAAAGTGAGTAATAGCTTTCTGAATAAGTTTTGGACGCTCTTCAAGAGGTGCAGAAACCAACCCAAAATCACTCTGTACGGTGGTCAAATGCCTAAGCTAATCCCTGGTCAAAGGGCCTTCAATTATGAAATATGAGCCTCCGGCCACGAAGCTTTAACAGAATGTATAGGATGACTATAAATTTGTTTAGGCAGATTAGACAACTATATTAGGACCAGAACTAGATCAGGTAGAACCACCTTTTAAAATTCGTTGCCAAACAATATTAAAAAAATCTACCTGGTTTGGTCTTATTATTATGAACAATATTGAAAAAGCACTTGAAGGTAAAGGAGATGGAAGCGAAAGAAAAAAGCTTGTGGATCTGGAAGGAGAACTGTTTGAAGTAGAACAGAATTTACTTGATAGTCTAAGAGAAGATTTTGAAAAAGAAGCACCTGGAGTATCATTTTCAGATTGGTTAAAATCTAAACCAGATTCTTATTTTAAGCGTATAGAATTATCTAATGGCGGTTCAACTAATGGTCAATCAGCTAGTGAAAAGTACGAAGATCTAATAGACGCATTTGAAAGAGGCATAGACGTAATGCCTGGAGAAAATCTAACTCAGTATATCCGAAGAATCAAACTTTCTGAGAAAGATTAGTCTTACACAATCCTTACATATATTTCCTGATTTAATCCTTCCTAAACAGAAGTCCTTTCTTGCTATCCTTTTGACACTTAAACAGTAAATACAATAATCCTTAAAACACTCATCTATAAATTTTACCGGTAATTTTTTTTCAGATATTTTTTCCACAATATTTTTCCTTTCTGTTGGAATTTATAAATTATTTTTTTGGGAATTGATTCTAAAAACGGATACAAATATGGAAAACCATTTGAATGCCTTTAACCGTGCTTACGTTAGTATTAACACCTAACTATAAGTACCTAGATCTGAATATGGGGTGTACGGCCTTCTGAGAGCCACGGAGAATCCACTTCCACTTGGTACCTCTATCAAAGTGTGAGCGAAGCCGTAGGCTGAGCGAACATAAAAAGAACTTACGTTCCCATCTATAAAGATTCCAAACGGTGTAAAACGATATCTTTTGTATGTTAAAACCTTGTTAATACATTGGGCGTTTTTGTAGTTAAATAAACATTAATAACTCCAAGACTTGTACGAAACTTGTACAAAGCTAAATAAAAATTTATTTTAAGTGTGTCTTTTAGGTTGAAAAGATTCAATTAAGTAAGTAAACACTCACTAACGGAGAGATGGCAGAGCGGTTGAATGCACCGGTCTTGAAATGCCAGGGATTCCCTTTTACCTTTAAATCGTTTAACATACTTAATAAGACATTAGCTAGTTAGATATTGATCTAATCATAGATAACACTTATGTACGAATACATCTAGTCCTTACGAAACTATGTACGAAACTAGAGCGATAAAGAATTATGACAACTAGAGCGAAACTTAAATTTGATAATAAGGCGATTGAGAAGATCAAGGTTGAGGACCTAGAATTCTCTTACGTTAATAAGGATGGCCAAACTAAGCATAAGGAAAGATTATACCTACCATTTGATGTACCTAAAAAATCTATCTTAAAAGGATTAAAGTTATCCGTCTTAAAGAATACTAATCATAAATTCTTTGTATTACAATTTTGGTTTAACTCTAAAGCTGATTACTTTCATTGCGGTAAGTTTAGTGAGGAGTTTGGAACTAAAGATGTTGAAGATAAACTATTACCTATTGTTAGATCTCACACAAACGATAGAGGCCATTGGATTAAAAGCCCTAAGATTACAGAACAAGAAAATACTAGAGTTATAAAAAGAGAAGATAGAATAGCTATTGAACGTAAGACAGTTAATGAAGGTATTGAGGCGTTGATGAATGCTAATATGCCAAAGATTGCAAGTGAAGGTACGTTATGTGCTAAGTCAATTAGAGAACAATCTAGATTTCTTATTGGTTATAATAAGCGTACTGGATTTCTAAGTTATTCAGATGACGATAACGGTAATGGTCACGTAT
>Ga0209634_1001272_pt1 | contig 18664 bp, 19 predicted proteins | sample LinPmetageLP40_FD_184043 | JGI IMG/M metagenome (GOLD analysis project Ga0209634, IMG submission 184043) | Marine viral communities from the Pacific Ocean - LP-40 (SPAdes) (version 2) | ecosystem: Environmental > Aquatic > Marine > Oceanic | place: Pacific Ocean | collected 2010-08-26 | reverse complement strand
TTTTTAGCAGCACAGAACGCTTGGTATGAAGAAAGTGGATACCTTAATAAACCTACGCGGCAGAACGTGATAAATAGCTTATACTTAGCTGCTCAAAACCATGCTAGCCTTCAATATTTACTAGCAGGTAATGAAGGTAATTTATGGACTACTAATAATCCTGGGGAAAGTATAGATTCTACGAACAGAGTTGGACTTGGAGGGGGTGGATATACAGGTTATTCTTGGGGGGTTGAAAATACGGGGACTTATATAAATGCGTCGTCAATTAAAAATAATACAGACGGCATTTTATCGGATTTTAAAGTTTTCTTAAATAATTTAAAGTCAAACCGAATGAATATTGGGGGGCTAACAGAAGTAGAGGCTATACAAGAGATTATCCCTGAAGAGTTCTTCAGTTCTTACATCGCAGCAAATCCGTTCCTTCAAGCGTCTTTACAAACTATTCTACAAGGTATAGCTACCTCTAATGGCGTAGAGGTTTCAGGGGTAACAGGATCGATGTTAGATGTCTGGGCAGGTAGTCAAACATCTAATGGAAATGGAGCATACAATTCGGTAGCAGAGGCTGTAGCTGGGGAAGGCATATCTACTAATCAAATTCAAGATTTTTTACTACAAATTGAACAAGCATCTGCGACGTTACCATCTGGAGGTTTTAATACTGAAAGATGGAAAGCTGATATGAATGCGGATGGATCTATTGGCTCAGTAGATTTACTTATATTTTTATCTACATATGGTGAGGCACAATCTTTTCCTGGAGATATAACATGGCAAATTTAATTGAAAATATATAACTAATGGGAAGTTACACAGGAACAACAATAGCGTTCTCACATAAAGGTGGGTTTTGGAAGACTAGATATAGTTACACCCCGACATGTTATGCCGATGTAGACAACGTTATGATCTCTAATAATAAAGCACCTTCTATTAATTATACAAACCAAAATGCTTTATTCTGGGAACACGAAGTTAACGCTACGCATAATTCTTTTTACGGGAAGGTAGAAAAGTCTACTTTAACGGTAGTTTCTAATCAGGACCCTAGCGCTGTAAAGCTATTTAAGGCCTTATCTTTAGAAAGTAATTCTAACAATTGGACTGGACGGGCAGCCACAAATATTAACCCTGCAGGATCCCCTCAAAATGAGTTACAGTCAGGCCTTATTAATGGGTTTATAACTAAAGAAGGGAATCAATACAGTGAGCTACCTAAATCTCTAAACAACTCTAATAGCAACTTAAACTATGTATGCCAAATAAGTACAATTGTAGATATTTCTTTGGTTGGTGATGTTTTAGGCGATCTTAACTATAGTGGTCAAGTCAGTGTTGCAGATCTTATTTTACTTTTATCTCAATTCGGTGACGTTGGTAACGAATTATTAGCTGATTTAAATCTTGATGGGAGCGTTACTGTCGCTGACCTTCTTTTGCTTTTAAGTAATTTCGGGGTAGATAATGCTGATGGGCTTACCCTTGATCAATTGTTTTTTAGCCTTAATGACGCAGAATACATCAGTGAGGGAGGAAATGAGGAGTATAGCGGTCTAATAGTTGGTACTGGTTGGTCAGCTCCCGTATTATCCTCTTCTTTTAATACCCCTCTTTTAGGTGGAAGCGGAAGTAAAGCTGTATTTGTAAATTCTTTTGGCGGCGCTTACACTTTAAGTTTTATTAATTTAGAGTGGTTTTTTACAGAATTAGATCTTACAACCCCGCAGGAGTTTATAATAAATGACCCTGAAACTGTGTATATACATTCATATAATAGTGACGGGAGTATATCGTTAGGGATTGGAGGTAATCTTACATTGGCGAAATTTACAGATTTAGTAAACTTTACAAATGATTTAGGGTCTGAATGGAACACAATACAATTATATTCTGTTACATCCCCCGCTGTTAACGGAGACCCTATGAGAGGTCAATATATACGCTTGCATTTAGAGAACGATAGCACCACCCCTGTAGAGACATATGCTATAAACGTAGACTTTGAGAATACTAAACTAGACGGGAGTAAGCCTGTAGTTAAAAAGAAGCCTAAACAAAAGGCCTCCCCTAGTTCAAAGTAAGCACTTTTTGTAGTATTTTTGTACAAACTGTAATAATATGGCACACGGACTACCTCATGGCGATGAATTTGATGACCTTAACTTTGGGGCTTATTTTGGGGAAACAGGAGCAATGCCATTTACTGGTGGGGTTCAAGGTACGGGGTTAACAAAGGACTTTTCTGCTGGAGCAGGGGCTTTTGGTAATGCTGGTTTTGGGGTAAACGCACCTTCTTACAATCCAATGGATTTTAATTTTTTGACAGGAGGAGGCGATACAGGGGGAGGAAGGACTCCAAGAAGCGCAGAGCAGTGGCAGGGCCTAGGGGCTGGGGTTTCTATGTTTGCGAGTGGACTTGCAGATGTTATAGGGGCTAAAAAACGTATGGGGGAACAGCAAGGTTTAGCTGATGCTGCGAAATTAGATATAGATCAATTCTATACTGACGCGGAAGGTGGTAAGTACGACGCTAAGACCAATCAGAAGATGCTTGATTCCTTTTCTTTTGGGAGGCAAGCGCTAGATATAAACCCTTCTTTGTCTATGGCAGCAACGGCAATGGATAATATGTCTACAGACCCTAGAATGATGGCGGCAGGATTAGGGGGGATGAATACCTCAGCTACTAGATCTTTGCAAGGTTTACAACAGCAGGATCGAGCAAATGAATTAGCTAACGCACAGCAATACGGGCAATATATGTCAGGTTTACAGACTCAAAACGAAGGTTTCCAAAGAGGGTTAGCAACAGATAGACTAAGAACCGATCAGCTAGCATTTTCAACAGCTACGGATAACAAGATGAAGATGGATGAAGCAAGACGGCAAGGGATAGGAAATATGATTGGTGGGGGTGTACAAGGATTAACATCTTTTTTTGGGGAGGACGGGATGAAGATACCAGAATTTAGAGAAGGGGGTGATATAATGCAGCAGATATTAGCTGCTCAAGGACAAGGGGGAGACGATATACCACCAAGACAAGACCTTCCAGGAAAGGAGAGTCACGAATCCAACCCAATAAGTATGGTTGCTCCTGATGGAGAGGTAGTTGGGGAGGCTACGGGAGGGGAGATAATCCTTAACGGAGAACAAACTGAAGATATAGAGAACGCTGTAGCGATGGTAGACCAAGCTGTAGAGGCGGGACAAGAGCCTTCTAAGGAAGCTCTTATGGCTCTTTACGAAGCGGTAAGCAAAACCTTATCTCAACCACAATTCCAAGACGAAGGACAACCAGAATCTCCTAGCCCAGAACGAGAAAGAATGATGGCTATGCTAGATGGCGGTCAACAAATGGCATAATGGCGAATTACAATTACGTAGCTCCGATAGAGTATAAGTCTTATTCAGAAATGAATAGGGAGCGTCTAGCGGCAAAAGCAGAAAGAGATGCACTTAAAGTACAACGACTCTCTGCGGGGGATAAGCAAAGACAAAAATATTTAGATCAACTTACTGGGTTAAAAACCAACGGGTGGTCTACAGCTCACAGAGATGAGTTTCAAGTTCAAGTAGAGGATGCTAGGCGGTATATACAAAACACCCCTATAAACCAATTAGATTTCGGCCCTGTATCAGACGCTCTTATTCGTATGCAAGGTCTTGGAGACAGCCATGCTAAATTAAGAGCAGGGCAGACGGAGTATGAGACTCATTTTGGAGTCAATGCGGTGGATTCAGAAGGCGACACTTGGGATACTACCACTAATTATAATAGTGAAGGTTGGGAGAAAAGGCTTAATACCTTTAATAACGTAGGTTTAATAAATTACTCTAACGGTAGAGGAGATTTCTCTAACCCTAACTACGATCCAAAAGCGGAGCCAGGGACAGAAGGTAGCTTTAGGAGTGTACGAGAGATGTTGGAGAGCCAAGGGGCTACTATAGAAACTGGTCCTGACGGAAAGGATTACGCCAATGTAAACGGTCAAAGAGTCCCTGTTAACGGCAGTGCCTTTGACGTAGCTGAAGGCGGGTTTGGTAACCTATGGAACGGAGACAGAGTGACTAGAGAAACTCACGCTCCAGTGGATACGTATTTAAACTTTAAAGCTGATGGGGAGGGGTCTTCTTTATTTAAAACTTTAGGTACTAACTATTTAAAGATGGTAACCAATGGGGAAGAGGATCAAGAGACAGCTCACGATAAACTAAAGGCTAATGTCATGGTTTATTTAACAGGTCAAGACCCTTCTGCTAGTTTAAGGGCTTCTGCGATTAGAATGTGGGAGAATAAGTATCAGATGGAATGGGAGTCTATGAATGAACATATCGCTCGTTCAGAAGCGGCGGGCGGAAATATACCAGATATTCCAGAAACTCCTTGGGAGATGTATTCTGAAGCTGTAGCTCAGGAGGCTGGATTAAAAGCTAAACCTGGGACCGTTAGAGGAGGGGGGAGTCAAACAGAACTGATGCGCAAAAGAATGGCCTTTGGGTCTAAGCCAGTTATTGAGCCTGATAGACAGTTTGTTAGAGAGTTTGGTGCCGAAGATTTTAATTGGGACGAAGCCTTAAGGTTATCTGAGGAGAGTGAAGATGATGTATTAAAAGATCTTTTTGAAACAGTAGACGTTCTCGATGAAAATAATGCCCCAACAGGTGAGAAAAAAAGGCTTGTAAAAGATATGGGGGAAGGAGTTAGACTAAATATGGGGCAACAAGATGTGAAGTTTGATGCCGTACCTATAGATAACGTAGAGATTTTTCCAGACAAAAACTTTGCTATAGTATATGCTACTGGATACACTTCAGGTAAAGTAGGTATAGATGCAGGGGAATCAGGGGCTGTTTGGAGGTATAATGAGTTATTTGGTGGTAAAGAAGGGGTAGCCCCATTTACAATTATTAAGGTTTTAAAAGACGACGGGTCATTTACAGAAGATTACGAAAGGCTTTCGAATCAATTTGTTAGAACATATGGTTACCCTGATGCTTTACAAAGAAAAATTCAAGAAGCAGAATTAGCTAGAGAATAATGCCACACATAGAAGGACACATAGAAGAACCAAAGGTTCAAGGAGATCCGCAAGGATTAGACTACCAAGCTATATATCAGAAGTATTACGATAAGGGCTTTGATATAGAGAAAGCTACTAGAAAGATGCGTGTATTGTACGGTGCTAAGCAGCCTGAACTTGATGGGTTAAATGCTTTCTACGATAGTAAAAAAAAAAGTCCAGACGGAAGTTTGCCATCGGCGCCCAGTTCGGAGGAGGTTTCTACGGAGCCTACCTCAGATACAGCTACTCAGGGAAAACCAGAGAATGGAGATACGGATTCTCCTGTAGCAGCTCCTGAGCCTTTAGATTCAATTAATCCTTTTAGCCCAAGCGGTGAGCTTTTAAATGTTTTAGATCAAAGGACTCTTGTTCTACCCGACAGAGAGCTAGGAGTTCCTATACCCCAGACTGGAATTCAATTAGCTCAAGCGGATGTTTTTAGTTCTGGCAGGCCTGACGGATGGCAGGATGATTACAAAAATAAGTTTGGAGAAGGCGCAGTATACGAACTCAACACAGATAAGATATTCTCAAAGCAAAGAGATTCAAATCTTATGGCTGCAGTAAATGTTATTGAAGCTGATTCTTTTGGCAGATGGTATAACAGCAAGCTTAAAGGAAGGACTAGTGAGTTAGTAGAGCAGTATTTATTATTAGATAACAATGAAGATTTAAGAAGGCAGCTTTCAGACGAAAGAATACCTAAGCATGCCCTTAAAGAGGGTATTATAAAAATGTTTGCCGCTCTTGAAGACGCACCTGAAGGTCAGTTAACTCACCCAGGTTTTGTAAGAAGATATCAATTAGGAGGAGATAAAGTCTCTAAAAAATCTTTAAGAAATGTAGAGAATGACTTTGGGAATTTCTACAGGGATATGGTAAAGGAATCCTTACCTTATAGTGTTCAGCAGAATGAATCTCAGCTTAAAGACTTAGAGTATTACTTTAAGTACGGGAATGGAGATATGTTTGACTTTACTGGCGAAGGAGAGATAGGTAATCAAACCTGGTGGAGCCAAACTCAGCTATCTGCGGAGATAGGTGGGATGACGTTTGGAAATAAAATGGCTTATTTAGGTAGTAGGATTGGTGGATGGATGGCTGATACATTTATCGGGGAAGGTGCGGGTGATGTTTTTAGAGAAGGCGTTGAAGGTGGATTAAAAGAACGAGAAGATGAATTAGAAGCTATGAGGCAGAAGATGAATTCCTTTGAGTCTGGAATAGCTAAAAGCTACGGAAAGTTTCTTTCGAATCCCTCAGATCTTACTTCGTTAAATAATGCTTTAGAGCAATCGTTTTATATGCTTACAGAAGCTGCGCCTCAAATAGGTTTAGCAGTTGGAGCTGGTGCAGCAGGAATGGGGCCAACAGGTATAGCCTTGCTTTTAACAGCTGATGGCACACTTACAGAAGCTACAGCTATAAGAAACGATATATCTTTTGACGACTTTATAGATAAAAAAAGTGCACCTGTTATAGACTCTCTTAAAAAGAAGATTGATGAAATATTAAAAGTGAGAGAAGGAGAGAGTGATCTTCCTTTAGCTACTGGCGATATAGAACGGGATATGAAGCTTAGGGAGAATTATAAGGGAAAAGAATTACAAGCCTTAAGAGAGCTTTTAAAACAACAAATTAGAGACTCAAGATTAACTTACACTGAAGCCTTATCTCAAATAGAGGTATCTGAGGGGGACTCCCAACAGGATATTGAAAATAAACTTAGAGAGGTTTATGATATTGAAACTAATCTCTCTAACAGAACTATGTACCTAGGCTCTACAGGAGCAATGGATTTTGTTCAGGACAGAGTTATGTTTGGTATATTTAGGAGAGCGTTTAAAGGCTCTAACTTTGGCCAAAACGCTACTATAAGGGATTACGCTATGAACCTACTAAAAGGTTCGGGGGTGGCTTTACCAGAGTCTGCGATACCTACGTTTTTTAGCACTTTAAATAGAGAGTACCAGAGGGCATACTATACTGATTCAGACTTTGATTCAGAAATGGCATTTAATAATGCTCTAGACATAACTTTAGGTACTGGTATTTTAGGTCCGTTAATGCACACTGGAGGTAGTTCTTTAGCTTACAGCAGACACTTAGCTAGACATAGAGTCGGCCTAGACGGGATGAATGCATTTCAACGAAAAATTGTATCTGACTTAGCCAAGAAAGCCAACGACCCTAATGTAACATCTAAAGATAGAGAAAACGCTATTAGGCTTATGGCTAGATATAAGAAAGAGGGTGTGGCTAATATGGAGAAAGCTGGGGCTATGTATGATTTCATAGGCAAGAAAGATCCTGCTGCATTAGACGAGATAGCTAACCTTACCTTAAAAGTTGAAAGCTTACTTAGGAGTTTAAAGGGAGTAGAAGACCCTAATGTTAAAATGATTATGAAGGAGGAGCTTGCTGGTATTTTAAGCAAGAAATCTAAACTAGAGGCTGAGTTTAAAGAAGCCTTTGAAGCACAGTATGATCCTAAAGCTTACATTGAAGAGACGAGATTAAAAACCGACGAACCCGATGCTGACCCTGTTGTTAAAACAGATGATCCTGAAGCTATTGTTAAGGCTGACGAACCTGATGTTGATCCATTAGTGAAGCCTGATGATAGTGAGGCACCGCCTGTGGTTAAAAAGCCTGAAGAAGGTAGCCCTAGAAGTAAAGACGATACTGAAGGACCTATTGCTGAAGAAAGAAAGCTTCAAGATATTAAGGGGGGAAGAATAAGACAGTTCTTTAGAGACACGTTTAGAAGTGATGCAGGTATAGGCGGTAATCGAGGATTAAAGTTCTGGAAAAGAAGACGAGGGGCTAGAGAAGAGGTAGCTGAAACTATACGTGGTAGAGGTAGAGAAATGACCATGATGGAGAATCAGCTGAACTTAGATCTAAATGTATTAGATAATCTATTTACAGATGTTAGATTTGACATCAACGGTAAAAAAGTAGGTAAAGCTGAATACAAGAGGCGACAGGCTGAGTTGAAGAAATACATGAATGGAGACGACGCTCGTGTAGCGTTTTTAAGCGACTCTCAGAAGGCTAAGCTAGATATGCTTCGCGGAAGGGTAGATGGTCTCTCTGGTGAGCTTATAAGGCTTCTTGAGGAGAATCCTACACCCAAGAACAAGGCTTTAATAGAAACAATTAAGGCTAATCAGGGTCAGTACCTAAAAAGAAGCTACGAAGCCTTTACAGATGACGGGACTTGGATATCAGATTTTAATAAGCCGTACAAAAAGCTATCTAAAAACAAACAGAAGCTATACAACGACGCTGTAGAATTCCTAATGCAGGATAAGAAGATCGATAGAGTTAAAGCTGAACTTGAGGTAACGTCATATCTTCAAGATCTAGACACAAGGTTAAATAACGAAACTTTTATAGCTGGAGACGGCGTGGTAGGAGCTTTAGACTCTAAAATATTTAGTGGGAGAAAAGATATACCTGAAGCATTTAGAAAACTATTAGGTGAGGTAGACGATGTAACATTTAACTATGTAAACACAGTCCATAGAATGTCTGGGTATGTAGCTGATATGTCTTACCAGAAAATTATGAGACAGCAGCTGCTTGACGCTGGATTAGCTATAGAGGGGAAAGGGATGCAAGGAAGTGTAGAGTTAGCACCAGGAAAGGCTTTCAGCGGTTTAGATGGATTATATGTTGACAAGAATTTTAAAGTCATGTACGAAAGTATGATGCCTTTACAGAGTAGCCCAAGTTGGACATATAGACAACTTCTTGCTGTACAAGGTTTAGTAAAGATTGGTAAGACAGTATACTCTCCAACAACAACTGCTAGAAATATTTTAAGCGGTACGTTCTTGGGGTTAAACGCTGGTCACTTCTTTGGGACTGGCCCAAAAAGCATTGCACCTGCAGCTAGATTAGCCTGGGGATTGGATGATACTGGTGTTAACACCCTTACTATGCAGAGGGATAAGCTTACAAGGTTAGGTATTATCGGTGATGGTGTTAGATCAGGAGAGATAATGGGGTTATTGCGTGATTTTAACAACGCTACAGAAGCTCAAAGGATTGCTAGTAAATCAGGTGGCGGTAAGGCTAGGAGAGCTGCTAGAGAAGTCCAGAGAACAGCTCAAAGACTATATGCGTTTGGTGATGACTTTTATAAGACCACAGGATTTTTTATAGAGACAAAAAGATTTATGGATAGCGGTATGGATAGAGCTACAGCAGAGAAAAGAGCTGCAGAGCGTATACGTGGAGGATACCCTACATATTCTTACGTCCCAAGAAATGTCAAGAGACTAAGAAGATTCCCACTTACTGGTATGTTCGTATCCTTCCCATATGAAGTCGCTAGAACTACTGGTAATAACTTTAGATACGCAGCTCAAGATTTTGCTGAAGGCAGGTACAATATGGGGATGCAAAGATTAATTGGTATGGGGGCGGCTAATGCCTTTGGATTCGGAATGCATGCCTTAACTAAACAGCTTAACGAGTATACTGAGGAGGAGATGGATGCTATAAGGCTTCTTGGTCCAGACTGGCAAACTAACGCTCAGCCAATATTATTACCTAAAACTGAAGAGGGAGATATAAGATTCTTAGACGCTACAGCTTTACTTCCTCAAGAGACTATATGGGGCCCTGTAAGAGCTTTACTACTTCAAGGGGACCCTAGAGACAAAACGTACATGGATGGTATAGAGTCTGCTATAGAAGCGGCTTTGAGTCCTTATATATCTACAGACGCTACAGCAAATTTAATATTTGAAATAGCTAATAACAGAAAAAAGGGTATCGATGCACCTATATATTACTATGATCAAGACAAAAATCTTGCAGAAAACCTTATTGAAAATGGAGATGAAATAGCAACTCATGTAATGAGAGCTGCTGGGCCTGGAGCTTACGGTAACTTAGCCGAGTTCTTTAGAGCTAATGACATTGCACCAGATATATTTGGAGAAAAAGATACTGCATATAAAACATTTTCAAATTCTGACGCTTTGATGGCTCTCTTTGGTTTCCGTGTAAATACTTTTGACTTAAAAGCAGGAGTTTTACCCGCTATATATGAAAAGATGCAAGACATAAAAGACTATGCAGGATTTAACTTAAGTAATAAAGACATCAGGCTCCTATCTGACGATCCAGCTGAAGTTATTAATGAGTTAGCTGAAGAGTATGCAGCTAAACAAGTTAAAGTAGCAAAAAGAATGCAAATGTATCCTAATGTAGCTTTAGAGGCTGGTTTACCAGAAGCAGATCTAATTAAAACTTTAGTAAACAGCGGTATCTCTAAAAAGAATGCAGGGATAATGATTGCTAACGCTATGGAAGGTACAGAGTTGCCTCTCAATCCTCAGTACTTAAGTTCTAGTAGAATGAAAAGTATATTAGAAGGTGTTAGAGACGCTCATACAGGGTCAGATGAAGAATTAGCAGAGAAGGAAAATGCAGTATTAGAAGCTATGTTTTTAGCTAACGTAATGATTATTGATGCTTGGACTAAGTATCTACCTTCTTACGATATAAATAAGGATGAAGAAGATGAGAATAGTGAATTCCGAGATCAATACATAAACATAAATAATGAGTGATAAAAAGAAAAAGATTAAAGACACGAAGCTAGGGGCCTGGCTAAAAGATAAAGCACCCAACATCCTTGGGGTTGTAGGAGACCTTTTACCTGATAAAGGAGCGCTAGGCGTAGTTAAAAACCTTATCGACAAAGATGATAGTGTAGACTCTGAAGAAGCTCAACGCATGATCGATGCAGAGGTGCGCTTCCAAGAGAACGTTACAGAGCGTTGGAAAGCAGACATGGGTAGCGATGTTAAGCTAGCTAAGATGATACGACCTGTTACGCTTATATGCCTTATGGCGATGTTTATGGTCACCATGTTTATAGACAGTATGGATAACGTAGCATTTAACGTAAAAAACTCTTATGTATCTCTACTCGAGCTACTAATGCTTACAGCATTTGGTGCATACTTTGCTGGTAGAACAATCGAGAAAAAAGGTAAGAAGTAATTAATAACAAATAACTTTTTCGCTGTAAACCCCATTATAGAAAGTGTTTAATTTTCTCTGAATAAACTCTTCCGTATTTGGCTTTGTTCGTATACTTATAATACTATATAGTTTATCGAACTTGTCGTTATAAGCTTTCAACTTATTTTTAATTAAATCGTTTTCTTTGTTAAGAAAGAATTGTACGTTTTCAAGCCTTTTTATCTCACGGTTTAGGGTTGAAACATGCGAACGTTCAGAGGTAACTTTATCTTTTAGCTTATTTATTTCTAGAGAAATAAAATCGTTTTCAGACCTATCTATTTCCGTTAAAAACCTCATTGAAGCCTTGTCATATCTTCTTGTAAAACCAGAGTCTGTTTTTAATACACCCTCTATTCCTCTTACGTAATGCACAATGGTAGAGTGGTCTTTATTTAAGGCCTTACCAATCTTAACAAAGGAGTGGCCTTCGTTCTTTAAAATAGCAGAAAAAGCTCTTCTCCCGTCAACATTTTCCCTGCGCCTAACGGTACTCATTACGTTACACTGAAAAATGTCATTTACTATTTCTGTTAATATTTCAGAATGTTTCTTGTTTATTGTACTCATTAAATTGTATTTAAGTTACCTTCAGGAGAAATGTACTCCCTTGAGTATGTGATTATATTATAACTATTTAATTGTTTAAGATCTTCTATTATAAGCTTAGTAATTTTATCTTGTCTTCCTCTTCTTTGATATATCTTACGGTAGGCGTTTTTCTTGTTTGTAACCCGATCTGGAGAAACGTTTTTATAACACCAATCTAAGAGCTCTTGTCTCTCTACCCTAATAAACCCTCCAACCTCACACATCTCGAAAGCTATCCATTTAGCGGCTCCCTTGGTCCAACCAGGTTTACCGAGGACGTTAGCAAACTCCACCCAGATTTCGTCAGGTAGGTTGTTTCCTTTTACATCCACTCCGTCTTCTCCGTGCCAGAAGTCTACATGTAGGTTTATATCCTCGTATTTACTAGACACACGAGCATCAGGGCAAGCCCTCTTGTATCTAGTGGCGGAGATGTTTCCGTCTCTCCAAGACTGTTTATATCTAGTTTTACTTACAACATCAGAGGGATAGGTCGTTTTCATGTTCTTTACATATTTCTCGGACTAGGTCTATTTCTATATTCACCCAATCCCTAAAGGATTTAATTTGGACTAACACATCGTCCAATTCAGTTAAGGCCTCCCCTCCTTCTTCATGTAATGACTCATACAACACATCTGCTGCATCGTGAATCCTTTCACAAGCTTGGAAGTAGGTTTTACTGACGTTACTATTGTTCATTCTCCATGGATTTTTTAATCTCTAAGACACATTGATCAACCTGTCTTTTATTTTTAGCTAAATATACGTCATAACCTAGCTTATTATCCATAATATGTTTTAAAAATATCTTCCATCTCATAGGAAAATCATGATGGGAGGGTAAATACCCTTTTGTTTCAATGATCCACTTGGAATCCTTTCCTACAAAATCAGGTGTATACCTAATAGGCTGTTGAACGGAGTTGGTCCTATCGGACATATCCTTACCTTTAGCGGTCATCTTGAAGTATTTATGTTCAAATCTAAAGGACTCCATTAAAACGAACTGCTCGCTCTCATAAGAGAAAGCTATCCCAGATTCACGTAACTTGTCTGAGCAGTACTTCTCTATGGCACTAGCAAACTTCCCTAGCGATTTTTTTTTAGGTTTAAGTTTCTTTCTTGTTTTTTTATGCATGTGGCAAAGTTACACTCCAAGTATCTACCCTTCCTAATTTATTTTGCTAAAAAATCTACGAAAGGAAGAGCTTTTTGTTTATCTTGCTGAAAATCAATGGGTAAGAATAAAGGCTTCTTTTCTAACCAAGAGATAAATCCCGTATGAGATAGGTTCATAAGGATCTGGTAAGGGTCATCTACAGACGTTGGCTGACCTCCAGTCTCAACTTCTCTTACTTTCCTTACATGCAACTCACTCATTTTCCGTATGTTATGGTCGGGTGATTGAACCTTTCGATGAATAGTAAGAAAGCAATCGCATCTATTCACAAATTTACCTCCTCCCTCTGTATCCTCCGCATACGGGGCAACAGGGAGACCGTCTGGTCCTTTACGTCTTTGAGCCTCAGTGAAGGCATGCATATTTAACCATACAGCTACGTTGTTAGCTTTTGAGAACGTAAGGAACTGACTAGCAGCCTCATAGTGGTAGTCATGTACACCTATACTTGAATTACGCATGTCTAACCTTAGTGAGTTATAGGGATCTATGAATACAGCATCTACATGTTGTTGTCTCATTACCTTCTCCATGAAAAGGATTATATCGGAGTAGCTATATACTTGATTGTTATTGATGATAGTAAAGTGCTCCTGGACCCACTTGTAAGCGGACTTACGTTGAGCATAGTTCATATCCTGAACCTTTCTATCTGAAGCGAATTGCATGAGGTGCATCTTAACGGAGGCCGTTCTATTCTCCGAAGAGTATATCACCCACTTCCATTTGTGTCTAACGACAGAGTTTGCTATAAGGTATAGGGCTGTGGTTGTCTTACCTACATTACTATGGCCATTTATAATTACAAACTCTTTCTTGTACCTAAAGTATTTATCTAGAACTTCATCTCCAGTATCTAATCCTATCTCCACCTTCCCTTGAGAGTAGTCGTCTATCCATCTAAAGTCCTCGTCGTCCGAAGATATAAACGACATATCCCCATCGTTAATGAGCATCTCCCTTTGTGCCGTCTTCTCATCCTCTATAATCTCCTTAATAGGTAAGGCCTTTCCTTTTTCTATTCCAGCGATTATCGTTTGCCTAGCGTGGTCATCAGAATCTATATCCCTCTTCTCTATCTCTCTAAAAAGGATTCTTAACACCTCTTCCTCCTCCATACGGCCAGCAGATATGTATCCCCCGCAGAGTATCGCCGCTCTGTTAAGTGTTACCCACTTCTCCCCGTCCTTAGCGTTCCGTATCATACGGGCAGCTAGGTTAAGCTTCATGTAGTCTGTATAAGAATAAGCCTCATTGCTTGGGACTTGAGCCTCAGCGTGTTCGGATGTAAATGCCCCAAACTTTACGTAGTCATCCTTAACTATTAAGTCAGGATCGTAAGACTCAAAACAAGCCCTAGATTCGTTTATACCTGACTCGTCGACCTCTAGTCCGTGTTGACGACTAAAGTACGTTATAAGGGCTCTAAAATGGTCTCTGTGGCGTTCAGGGTGCGTTATCTTAACCAGCGCCTTAACTCCGTCACCACTCGGCGACATCCAACATGAATGAATATAATCATCCGTGGCAAGGGCCGTCTTCGTCGCCTTAACATCAACGTGATCGAAGTCCAAAATAATAAATCCAGAATGTTCGAATAAGCTTTCATCATTCCTAGAAGAGAACTCCCCGCTGAAACATACAACAGGGAGCTTAAGCTTCTTTTCTTTATTTCCTTTTCTGACTTCAAGAATCAGATCCTTGCTCTTCCCCTCCTGAATACGTAATAAAGCGGTCTCCAGCTGTATGTGATGAGCTTCCTTTATAAGCTTTACGTCTTTGAATATTGTTACTTTCATCTTCTTTTGCGATCATTAAGAGGATTATGTATCCCGCTATATCTATTAGTGTATCTTCTGTGTCTTCAACGAGCCCCGCGTTTGCTATTCTTTTTAACTTATCATCAAGTCTAGTCTTTATACCAGCTGAAGCGTTAGCATAGGAAAAAACATTTAGTGGCTTAAGTGCTGAGTCCCCATACTTTTCATTCTTATCAATGAGTAAGGCTTCTATGTCCTTACACTTTTGTTTTATTCGATCTTTGGTGTTCATCTATAGTTAGATTTGAATATGTTAAAAGTTTTTTATCTATAATTCGTCTTATTATTATCTCTTTATTTTTAGCCTTACTCGTCTTCCCATATATATATCTAATCAATCTATCGACGGTTCTTTTGTCGTGCTTCATGATATCGAAAGGCGTATCGTAAATAGATACTACCCACAATAAACGCTCAGACACAACCTTATTTTTTTTAAAGGCGATCTGAGCGTTCATGTAGTAGATAGGGGCTTTACTAGAACGGCATGTCATCCGTTGCAGCTTCAGCCTTAGCTAGCTTTGCAGCTCGCTTTTCTTTAGCACCCTCACTATTCGGATCAAAGACCGAACAACAAGACTTACCAGACTGAGACATGAAAATCTTGAGGTAGACGTTACCGCCTTCCCCTGCTTCATTACGCCTTGTAGCGTATTTCTCAATCATCTCTTTCAACTCGGTGTCCTTAAGACGAACACTCCAACTAGAAAGTTGACCCTCGTATAGACGAGGCTCTTCTGCGTACCCAACGAGTACTGAATCATACTTTTTATCACTCATGTGAAAAAATTTAAAAGGTTAGAAAAAAAATGTATAATATAAACCTGCAACCCAACTAAATATTCCAATCGCATAAAAGAAAATGTGACTTAATATCTCTATTGTTTTGCGGGACACGTACCTAAACAACGAAAGAGGCATAACAATTAACCTCTGGCTTTTTATCGTTTAGATAAGCCTTAATATTCTCCAGGGCTTGATGGTATTTCATCTCCCCCTTGAACAGGGTTTCCTCCGAGCATTTTATCTCTGCGGGGTAATATGGGTGCGTCTTCTCTTGAACTACCCAATAGTAGTCCTTGATATCAAACACCTTCGTATATATATACGCTTGTATGTCATAGCTAAAGCTATTAACGTCGTATCTAAATTTGTCTACACTCCTAGAGCTCTTGCTATCAGTAATGAATCCATCACCTAGGCAATCTAAGAATCCTCTTAACGGTACACCATCGATGTCTTCATTGAATTCAACCTGGTACTTACCTGTAAGTCTCTTCTTAAGTAAACCGCATACGGCTAGTCTTTCAACCATATCGTTAGCGGTCTTCCAATCTGCACTACTAGTTAGTGTTTGACCTTTAGCTTTATACTCCTCCTCCATAGCAGCTTTTACCTCTTTGTAGTCTTTCGTCAACTTAGGGTTCTTTGCTTCTATAGTTTTGGTTTTGCATCTCTCTAATACATCACCCTCATTAAGAATGACATATTCGCTCATTGCTTTGTCGCGCTCAAATAAGAGCATATCATACATAGTTCCGAATACCAAGGCATCAGAAGTGTAAGGTGCTTGGCCCTTCATCTTCATCTCCCATAACTGCATGTCTCCAAGAGCATACTTAATAGAAGAGTAAGATAAGTGACCTTTACCCGTAGCGGCTGTTAGTTGTTCTCTTAAAGTCATCTCTTCTTTTTATTAGGGAAATAGATAAGATCTTTTTGTTCGCTACATATCTCTTCGATATCATATAAAGCTTTACTTTGATTTTCATCTACGCCATCAATACCTCTAAACAAATGAGTCAATTGCATAATCTCATTCCAAGCCTGTAGAGGCGTGAAGTTGTCATACTTTTCTCTTTCTCTTTTAGATATTTCAACTAGCTCTCCGATGGTGTGTTTAGTAAAATATTCCATTATCGTACGAATTTCATTATACCTTCAACTTGCTTCTCAGTAAACTGGTCTCCTTTTGTCCTCATGACAAAGTCGAAAGCCTTTTGCTTATCTGATTGGGATTTTATATACCCAATAACCTTACTCATAAGCTCTGGATCTTTCTCCGTAGAGGCAGCAGACTTCTTAACAGCAGGCTTTGCAACTTTCTTGGCAGCAGGTTTAGTTGATGATAGTGTTTTCTTCGGGGCCTCTTGTTTAGCGATAGCCTCCGTCACCTCGTTAGCCGAAGCTATAGAAGTATCGATACCTATCCCCATCATAGCCAAGGCTCTACCTATAGCAGAAGTCTCGCAGTTTTCAACGTAACTTGTTTTGTTGATATGGCCAGACGCCTTCTCTTCATGTGCATGACCACTAGCTACTATACGCTGATTAAGATCAGCAATGATAGCCCGACATACACACATCTCAGAATCCAATGCTGTGAATTCAGTGGAGATAGTCCAGTTTTTATACTCGTCTTCCTGACGAAAGAATTTGATACGTTCGTTTACTTCGACGTATTGTTTGCCACGTATGTTCGTGGTCTTAAATTTATAATTAGACATGTATTAAATTAAATTAGGGTTTACAAATATAACAAAAGTTTTCAACAGAAACAAATTAAAAACCATATTTTCTCGCATCGTCGTATAGATTGTGTATTGATTTATTAAACGTTTTAGATGTCTGATGTGTATCTCTACAGATCTCCATGAATTTGCGCACTATAGTAACAGCGTCTTGTTTTTCTATTTCACTCATTATCAATTAGTTATTAAAGGTTATATTAAGTTTTAGTTTAAGGCAGAATGCTTCGACAACCCACTCTACTGCTTCAACATCTTCAACTTGAGTGAAGTTTACGTAGGCTATGCATAGCTCATCTAGAGATAGATCTCTGAAAGGATTGTTTATGTGTGTCATGTTTATTCAGGGCCCATGTCGCCCCAGTATTCGTCGTTGCATTCTTTGGAGCAAGGTTGACCCTCAACCTCTACCTCTTGCTCGCCGCAGTTTACGCACATGTAAGAGGATATAAACTCACAATGCTCTAAGCAGTCAGGGCATATACCCATTTCTGTATCTGTTGTGGAGGTCCCACAGCAGTCACTAAATGTTTCGTCATTCATCTTGTTATCTCGATTAGTCCCCAGCATAGCTTTATAGAGAAGCCACGCTTAACTATAACTTCAGGTCTAGGGGAAGGTGTAGGATCAGTAGTAGAGAAAGGGATCTTAATGGTTTCAGGCTCTTTCTTTTTGCTTGGGTCTTCAATTATAGTAGCGCCTTCATTTAGGAACTCTAAGAACCTAGGGTCTTTTTTCTTGTACTGAAAGGTAGACTCCCCGCTACGTACTCTTGCAACTGCAGCCCTAACAGAGCTTTCAGGTCTTTCTAAGACTCGCCCAATTAAGGGGTAGATATTCTTATTGTAGTCTAATTCTTTTGCGGTCTTACAAGCGCTTAACAGATCTTCGGCTGTCCAATTTTGATTGGTTTTCATAATGTATTGTTTTATATAGATTAATTATTTATTTTATTTTGTTTTTATTCTTTAATCGTTCTTGTTTTCTTCTTTCCCTTCGGCCTTCAGATCCTGTAATTCGATCTAAATCTTTTTCTATAAAAGTGGCTTGATTTCTTTTTATTATATGACCCATTGTTTTATTTATTTATTCCTACCCATCTATTCCGTATCGTTACCCATATGGTAGCTTGTAGGACAGAGGGGAGGATGTTATACTTCTTGGCTACCTTCTGGCAGTCCATTTCTAATTGCTTATACTGCAGTGCAGTTACTGAGGTTTTACAGTCTTTAGGTGAGAGACTTCTCGTCTGTGTAGCACGTAAGTGCCACTTGTCGATCGTAACTCTGTTAGTATCTAATCCGCTAATGTTTTTAGCGAAGGCATATGTTTTAGGTGATTGTTTTAAGATCTTTACGTCCCCACGAGCAATAGCAAAGGCTTTGCGCTTGTTGTTGTTGTAAGTGCATACCTTAACCTGAT
>Ga0209634_1001269_pt1 | contig 18716 bp, 24 predicted proteins | sample LinPmetageLP40_FD_184043 | JGI IMG/M metagenome (GOLD analysis project Ga0209634, IMG submission 184043) | Marine viral communities from the Pacific Ocean - LP-40 (SPAdes) (version 2) | ecosystem: Environmental > Aquatic > Marine > Oceanic | place: Pacific Ocean | collected 2010-08-26 | reverse complement strand
ATTCCAAAGTGGATACGAGCGTCATCGCCTTTCTCTGCGACTGATGATTTCCATCGGAATTTCTTGAGTAGACCTCTGCAAGCCACTGCTACACGTTGCTCTGCATCAGTGAGGTTTTCTATGTCCCGCTTTTCATTCCGGTCAGACGTTTGAATCGTGCCGTTGGTTGCGAATATGTCATCCCACCTGTAAGAATACATACCTAAATCTAAGTAGTTATCCACAGGGGCATCAGTGTCCGGTCTATAAGGCACTACCGCGTTGTATGAACCGTTGAAATATAATCCAGTGTCGGTTGCGCCTATATAGGGGACTTTGACACAGTGTGATAAATACAGGTCTTTAAAGCGATAGCTTGAAGCACCTAAATCTATCTGAGCAGAATCTGATTGTGCGCCTGTATTATCTGTAGGATGGATTGCACCGTTAGCAAATCTAAGACCTGAATGACTACCTGTGGTTGAAAATACACATAGGTCATCACTAATTACACTTATCTGGCCTTTAGTACCAAAGTGCAAGTTGCCACTTAAATCAAGCCGACCAGATATGTCAGTTCGTCCACTTGAAATTCGTAACTCTGAAAGACTTGGATTTTGTCCTCTTGGGTAGCCACCGCTACTAGGTGCTGTGCCTAAAGATAGATGTGTTCCAGACTTATCTATGCCTATTTGATATTGACCAATTCCACCGTTGCTGTAAGTAGCTAAATCATCATCAAACTGTATCCTTGCGCCCCACGCTGTTGTCGATGATGAACCCCCACCGATAAACGCCTGAATAGGAACGCCAAGGCTGTTAATGGCAGAAAGCTCAAGAGTGTCAGCACCCTCACTGAGCCTTACGATCTCGTTACTGTTGTCATCTCTAAAAATTGTTATCGGTTGATAGGATGGCTCTAAAGCATAAGCGTACCCAGACTTATTGACCATCTGAAAACCGATTGCATCTACAAATCGTTTTAAGTTATTAGCCGGACTACCTGTCGATGGATAGCTAGATGCGCTTCCGTCTGTAATTGTGACGGATACTTTAAAGACGTACTCTCCGGCAGGAAAGTCATAAACAATGATTGTTTTTTTCAGGTTGTAATTATCGTCAATAGTACCAAGGCCAAATCCACTTAAAGTTGGGTTTGCTGCTTGTACTTGCGATCTCGTTTGTAACTCTGCTTTAAAATTACCACTACCTAAATCAGTAGTTTTTACTAAATATTTACCACTTAAACTGCCTGATGATGTTTCCCTGACAGAGTTTACGTCTGTTCCGAACTGAGTAAAGTTAGTCGGATCAGCTATTGGTGCGTAGAATACTTGGAATTTAAAAGCCGCCATTGTGGAATTGATGGCATTTGTTTCACCTGCTACTGTGCCTGATGTTAAAGCGCCAACAGGGTAAGTTAAATGAAACTTAATATGTTCTTTATAATCTTGCTTTAGATAAAACGTGCCAGTGTTTGTATCAAGCGTTGTTCTGCCACTGGTTACAGATGGAGCGATGCCAGACTCACCATCATAGATAACTACGTCAGGATTATCAGGGGCAGTTATATTTACGTTCTTAGATGTTGCGCTAACAATAGCAGTAAACGCTGATTTGTTTCCTGAACGGTCGCTTGATCTAATTTTGTAAAAATACTCTCTAGGCGTATCTAAATCGGTATCAATAAACGCAGTTTTGTCACTGCCGACATCTTTGTAAGTTCCTGATTCTGATTGCATATCTGCTAAAGATTCAGCCCTAAAAACGTCTACTTCTTCAAAATCTGTTTGTGTTGGTGGAGTCCATGACACCGTAATCTGCCGATACTCACCGTGTGCTGCTGGATTAGTTGGAACACTAGGAGGCGTTGTATCAATTGCAACTGTTTGGCTTGCCGCTTTATATACGCTTGAAACGCCAAGCTCATTAATTGCTTTAACTCTTACATAATAAACTTTTAGACTTTCAACATTAGTAATTACAAATGGGGATAATCTTGTTTCTTGCGATAAATAGTTATCGCTTCTAACTGCTATCCCTGTTCCCGCCCCAACACCAGTAGCTGTAAATATTACGCCAACAGTGTTTGATGCTGCACCAATACCTGTCCAAGCAGTATTTCCTGCTGTTAAAATCTCATAGCTTTTGCCAACAACAAGCGAACCTGCCGCTTCGGTTATAGCCCATTCAACAACATATCTATCAACAAAAGCGTCAACAGAAATCGGCCAAGTTACGTTAAAAAATGAGTTAGTTGTACCATCAGCAGCAATAAATGTATCCCCAGCAACTGCAACTGATGCAGGAGGTTGAGCTACTTTACCATCGTATAATTCGACAGTACCTCCATCTAAAAATACTTCTTCATCACTTGTTGCCCAGTTCCAAATGTTTGCTGCTGTTTCAATGGCTTGTACGTTTACAATTATTTGACCATCTGAACCTAGAGATAATGAATAACCAACAACCTCAAATATTTTTGCAACATAACCAAAGTCAGGATAATTAACGTTTATATTGTCCCCAATTTTAAATCTAAGCGCACTTAAATTACAGGGTATGGTTATAGCTTCTTCTTGCCTAGAACGCAGTAAAGCAAGCTTTGCAAGCCTCTGAGCGCGAATATTGTTAGTAGTAAAGGGCAATGCCATATCAAGATAGATTGGATCGCCATCTTGTACTGCAAACGTACTAGAAATTTGTGCAGGGTAATCAGCAAGAATGTAATTATCATCTTCTGATAAGAAAACACCTTTTACACCGTTAAACACATTTCTTCGTGACTGCTTTGTTTGTACAGTAATATCACCAACTATTTGTGATGCATCAACAGTAAAAGCAGGAGCAACATATTGACCAGCATGTATTTCAAATTTGCCGCCTGAGTACACTAACCGACCAGCCATTGAGCCTGTTATTATTTCAATGTTAGATTTTAAGGTTGATGCAGTATCAACAACACCGTTAATTGTATATCGTGGCTGAAAAACGTTATCTGATGCAGGTTTTATTTGTACAGCTTGATCGCAAACACCTTTGGCGGTAATTACCGAAGAAATTAAAATGTTATCGTCTATCTCACCTAAACCATATTTAGCATCTCGCAAATAATCATAAAGGCAAAGAGCGTTGTTTTGTGACCAAGAAAATATCCTAGCTTGGCCTGTTCCTTCTCCAACTCCAGTAGCTCTAAACTCTAATCCAACAGTATTTGATGCTGCTCCAATTGCTGTAAAGTTAGTTGCAGTACCAGAATTACTAAGGCTTAATATTTTATATTTTGTACCAACAACAAAACTACCTGCTGTAGTGCTGTTAGTGAGATCAAGCACTTTCTTGCCGCGAATCACGGTTGATATGTTTGGTAAACCACTAGAGAACTTATCGAAATCACGCTCAAGTCTAATGACCATGTAAGCGGTATCTAACAATTTATGATTTGTTGTCCACTTGTTGTTTGATGCATTAACCAGGTTGTCTGTTCTAGGCGATATTGCTGTGGAGTCTGTAGCGTTGTCAGAAACTGTCTGATCGCCTTTAAAAAAACGTATTTCTACCCTACTGCCCCAATTGTTGTAATATCCTTGAGTAGAGTCCCATATTTTTTCGTCGTTAAACCAGACTTGCTCGTAAGCATCAATCTCATGGGCCGCAACAGCACCAACTAACCACAAATATTTCTTATCTGCGCCTGTTGACTCTAAATATACGACATTTGCTCCAACTCTTGTGCGACCATAAATTATCTTGCGAGATTGTGCAGCCTCTCTAGTCATTACTGACTGACCACCCATTTGAACACCTAAATCTGGCTTTGGTGTTAATGCTCTTGTAACAAGCGAAAACCCTGCGCTAATAGCAAATGCAGCCCACGAAAAAGTCATTCCTGCTACAGCAGTAGCAGCACCAAAACCAGTTGCGATAGCCGTAATTAAGGTAACTGCCATTATTTAATCCTTTAGGAATTTTGAGTAAATGCGCTCAATAAGATCAAAACCCATTCCGACTAACAAACTGTCAAATGGAATATGTACTTTTGTGTTTATGTTAAATAGGGATACGCCATTATTTCGGCAGTAATCTTCGGCATATTTAATGAGGTGATAGCCAGTTGCTCCAGCCCTATGATCGGGCAATACAAACGTGACATCATTGTTGGCAAATATATGGTCTTGATAATGCATGCTTTGGCTAACTACGAGAACGCAGTAACCTACTAATTGACCTCGATCTCGCGCAGTAAAAATTCGTAACATGCCCTGCGTATCAAGTTTTGCGTATTGCTCCCAATCGGGATTTAACTTAATCGTGCCTTTGTTTAACGCAACTAATTCCCAATGTTCTTTTAATAATGGCTCAATTTCATGGCGTACATTAGCCATAGATTCATGCGCTATCTTCATATTGAGTGCCTATTCGTATTGATTTGGATATGGATTTTGACCATTTCCAGTTCCTGACCCTCCACTGCTACCACCTGCTGACCCAGTAGGCCGACCCCAAATTATTTCTTTTTGTACAATAGAAGTAACAAACTCAAAGCCAGCATCATAATTAGGATTGTCGCTTCCATTAGCTAATTTAAGTGGATAATCTATCTTTTGGTCTTCTGCGGTGTATCGCCTAACTTTTGTTCGCTCAAAAGCGACTAATTTATTCTCAACATTAACACTTATAGTTGATGTTTCAGCGCCCTCAGAAATAGTCATTGTGTCCATAAAACCTGAGAAAACAACAATAGGATCAGCAATTAAAGCGCCTTGATCGTTAAACGCACCTAAAAATACAGTTAATGGTCTACCTTGATATTGATAACCTAACGCTTGGGCAACAAACGCTCTATTTAGACCAGAAAGTGCAACATTAATGCCTGTTGCTGATATGTCTGACGTTTCAGCAATGTCACTAATAGATAAAAGATCACCTAACCCTGTGTAAGTTTCGCCACCAAAAGCAAGATCGCCTAAGCCAGACCAAAGAAGTACAGGATTTGAAGTGTCGCTTGAATCAAATACCATTTTTACAAAATAAACCGGACGAACAACATCAGCCGTTGTAACACCAAGCATTCCACTGGTAAGCGTTCTACTCATAATGCCTCCACGCAAGCAAAGGTAAAGCCATACAAGGAAGTTGAGTCAATAGACCAGCCAACATCGTTAGCGGCCATACGCCAAAGCGTTTTAGGTAAGTTGTATTTTATAGCTTGGGAAGAAGTTACAGCTAACCGCAAAGGTGGCTGAAAGTTTAATGTGGCTTCGTTAGCAACTTTAGTTTCAGTTACTAAGTACAAACGGTTATTTAACTCAAAATAAGTACCAGCAGGGACTACAGATGCAGCACCTGTTGCCAACTCTAAAGTTTCTGCTCTTATAGCGGCACTATCAACAGTGCCATTCGCAAGAGTGCTTGTATGTAAAGGATTGCCAAAAGTAAAAGTATTTTCTCTTCCTTTGAGGCCAACAATGAACGCTTCAACTGATGGAGCCTCCGCATGACTAAGTGGTGGAAAGGATACCTCGGCCTCCCATCTAGCCCCTTGGTGTGCGTAGACTTGAGTGTCTAAGGTAAAAGGTGATTGTGAAACAGCTACTACTCGATTAAGTCTCATAGACATATTAGCAATGCCTACTGATGGGAAGGTTAAGGTTGTCATTGATTACGCTCCTGCCATTGCTTTCGAGAAGTTACCACCGCGCAATCGAGCGTCTGCCACTGCACCTTTAGCCGCATTTGAAATCTGCGGCATTAATGCAACGATTTCTGCTCTAACAGTGCTTTGTATGCCAGTAGTGACATTAATAGTTTGGTTTATAACAACGTCTGCACCGTTGCCAGAATTCTTTAAAGCATCATTGCTAGTAACTCGGCCTGACGTACCCATTGTTAACAGCTCTGGGCCACGCTCACCAACAAGATAGGACTCACCACCACGAACCTGACCACCTAATGCTCGACCTCCAGCAATAGCCGTACCAGCAACAATGCCAGCAGACGCATAACCCATTGCCAGAATGCCCTGCCTTGAAGCAAGCCAAGCTATTGGCCCTCCACCAGCTTCAAAAGCGGAGGCTAATGCGGCTGCTTGTTGAGTTGCAACAATTATTTGAGCAATTGCTATTGCTTTTTGTATGGCAAATAAGATTTTAGCTTCTTTTGAACCCTCTTCAGCAATACCGTGAAGACTTGTTGCTATGTTTTGCGCGGATTGCAAGGCTTGATTTTCAATTTGAGCCTTTGCTGCTGCAAGTGCTTTGGCTTCAGCAATCGCTTTGTCATTGTCTGCTTTTCGGCTTAACGCATCTTTTTCTCTTAACTCTTGTCTTTTTTGTTGCGCTGCTGTCTCAATGTCTAAAATTGCTTGCGCATGTTCTTCTTTACTAATTTTTTCTAAAGCAAGTTGCTCGTTTTCAAAGTTAATCTTTTCTTGTTCTATTGAGTTAATAAGAGCCTGTTCTTTCATTGCATCTTGAGACAGTTTTAATAATCTTTTATCTGTTTTTGCTTGCTCTGCGGCTTCTCTTTTTGCATCAGCAGCATTTTTGTTTTGTTCTCTTTTTGCTTCGGCATCTGTCCTAATTTTTTCAGCTTTTACAGCAACATCCATTTCTCTTGCTAAATTATCTTCAGCAATTTTAATTTGCGACCCTGATGCACCAGCGTCTTTTAATGCTTTTAGTTTTTCTGCTTGCTGTATCTTTAATAGCTCAATACCTTTTATTCCAGCTTTGTTTAAATCAGCAGAAAGTTTAAGTGCTGTTTTAGTATTTTCATTATCCTTTTCATCATCTTTCACTTTTTGCTTTTTTAAGGCGCTTTCTTTAATTAGCTCTTCAATTGTTTCTTTTTGAGTTGCATTAGCTTCTATATACGCCTGACTTGACCTAATAATTGCCGCTTCAGATTCACCAGTAACTCTAATTTCTTCTTTGAGACTTTCTACCAAACTTTCTGTTGCATTAGAATAATCATCTGTATCTTTCGTTATTTTATTTATTTCTTCTCTAGCAACCTCAATAATAGTTGCTTGCTTGTTAATTTCTTTAGTAAGCCTTTCTTCAATTGATGTATGTGCTTGTGAAGTGTGCATATAATCACGAAAAGATTTGTTAGCTTTTACAATCTTCTTTTCTGCATTTTCCATAGCTTTTTCTAATTCAGCTATTTCTTTAGCAGCTTGCGCTTTAGCTATTAGTTTTAAAGAATCGCTTAACTCTTCAAAACGCTCAAACAAACCTTCAGATGAAGTTTCTAGCTCTTTTAAAGCCTCTGAAACATTAAATATACTGTTATATAACGTGCCTCCTAACATCGCTCCAAAGGCTACTAAAGCACCAACTACGGCACCTCCAGGCCCAAAGATAGAAGCTAATTGCGGCCCCTGCTGACCAATAATAGTAAAGGCACTTGTTCCCATTTGCGCTTGAACTGCAACGTCTTGTAACTGCCATGAAACTTGTTGCATAGAGCCGCGCATAGCTCTAAATGGCCCACCAGTTGCTCCTGCTGACATAGCAGCATTTTTAGTTGCTTGAGCTTGTTTTTGTGCTTGTTCAGCAACCTCCATTGATGATTGTGCTAAAGCAAGTTGTTCTTTAGTAGCTCCTGCATCAGCAAGCTCAAGCATTTTTATTTGATTTTTTGTTAATCCAGCAGTTTTTGCCTGTTGCTTAAAATCAGCATTTAATTTTTCTGTTGCTTTTTCTAATTCAGCAACCTTTGATTCCGTTTTTTTGCCAGTTTCCCCAAAATCTTTTAAATTCTTGGTTCCCTCTTTTACTTCGTCAGTATTAACGCCAACTATTAGTTCAGTTTTATCAACCATAATTATTAATCTCTTGAGAGTGTAAAGCGTCTAAAACAGTAATAGCCTCAACCTCAAATGACGAAAGTTCACCATGAATCTGCATATAAGCAGTTATTTGAGGATAAGTAATACAATCTGGCGCAGAATTTTTTAGTGCGACAAAAATAGACCACAAATATGTTAATTTTGGGTCTAAAGTTGGCGCATTTTGCAATTCTTTAGGGGGTTTACCAATAGATTTAGCAACTTGCTTTAAATTATCAATACGACTGACTTTTGAGCCTTTATCATAGCCAAGCGACCAAAATTGCCACTTGGCATACTTAGATAGCTCATTAATCAGCCTTTGATAAAATTTTTCCGGTCGGACACAAAGGTATCAATTTGACTTGCGACACTTGGGGCATTGACGTACAAATCTCTAGCGGCTTCTGGCGAGAAAGGTATTTCTTTTTTTCCTTGAGACAGTCCACGCCATGATTTAGTAATGGCAACAATTAAATCAATTTCACCACCTTCTTCTTCGGCAATTAACTTTCTATGGTATGCCCTTACAGCCGTTCTATAAGCCTTAGAGTCGATACCCTGAAGAGTGATGTAGAAATCGGTTTCTTTGCCGTCTAAGGGGCTTACAATGCGTATTTCAGCCCCTTCTTCGTGTGCGTCTACTGTGTATAGCGTATTAATGTCCATTTTGTGCCTTATGATTTAATTATAGTAGTGACTCGATCTAGTGGTAGCCTCGATCTATGAAATTAAGCTGGTACTCTAGTGACTTTAATTTGTGACGCATCAGATGCGTTGTATAAAGCAATAAAGTCTAATGTTACAGTTACTGCACCTGGGCCAGAGACTTCTGGATTGCCAGAGTTATATTTTACTTTGGGAAGCAAAACAATATAGTCGTTACCAAGCGCGTCAGTTAGCGTAAACTGAATTGACGAAGTAGTTTCGTTAATAAACTTGTCAATTAAAGTTGTATTCTCAAAATACGCTGTAACAGAACCAGTTATGCTTGATTTTCCAATAGACGGAAGTAAGGTATCAGCAGAACCAACAACATAAAGTGCTTCCATACCGTTATCAATATTTAGCTCAAGTGCGGTAATAACAGCAATAGCACTGCCACCTTCAGTAATTGACCCTGAAAACGAATCAAACGGTGCAGTTGTTGTTTCTGCGCTATAAGTAGAGCTTCCCAATGCGCTGCTTGATGTAGTAAATCCAGAACCAATAATGCCAAATGATCCAGTGACCATTGAATTTGGCGCAACAGATAGAGACATATAGTTAAATTGACAGCCTGTAGAGCGCAAAAACTTGCCAATATCTTGGTGATGCCGTTCAACAGTAAAACTTCTACGTGTTGTACCTGCTTTAAGCACGTTTCCAGCCCAAGTTCCGCACAAAGTTGCTTGCCATAGGTCATCTAAGCCGCCATAAGACATTTCAAAATTAATATCGCCTGTTACAGACTTGTTTCCATGCCTAAAATGAGCAATTTGTCGGTCTTCACGCAATTCTTCTGACTCAACAGCGTCTTTTGACAGACCTAATGTTGTTCCAGTGTGACGAATAGGAGTGAATCCTGGTGATGATGGTGTAGTTCCAAATGTTGTTTCAAGAACATAGGATAGATTGTGGCGTGAGCCTGTTGCAATAGTCATAATTTACCTCGGAGTGACATGAGCCATATAGTTAATAGATATTGAAATAATGAAACGATCTTCGTCTTTTATTCCTGAGTTTCTTGATACATCACCAAGCCTTACAGTTTTGCCATTTTTAGATAAATCTGTACCACGTTTAAAGTGATCGGCTACTGCATCGGCTTTAATTTCTGCCTCGCCACGCCCTTTTCCTGCTGGCGCAAATATATCTATTTGGTAAATCCCTACATATTCATCTAAACCGCTAGTACCTAAACCTGCCTGAATTGTTGAAGCAGGAAGTATTGTTGGCCTAAGATAAAGCGTATCTTTTACAGGAATGTATGCTGTGTTCTCCCAAGCAATAGGTGATTGCCCAGTAAGAGTGTTTAATCGTGAATCTAGCGCGGAGCTAATGTCTGCAAATACTGTACTCATGCCGCAACCTTTGATTTTGCTTTGTTAAACATCTGGTCAAATTTAGCAATTGAAATGCGAACCATTCCTTGTGGAGCCTGTGTTGAATGCGCGCCATACTCTATTCTTTGTGCATAAGGCAAAAGATTAGTCAGAAATATCGCTTGATCTGGGACAGAACCTTTAATGACAGATTTCATTGCTGAAATTGTTGCTTCTTCAGACTTGTCTTCAAATGACCACATTCCTGAAGCTGGTGTACCTAATGTGCATTGCCAATTGCTTTTTAAATTACCAGGAACGTAATCTGCTGGAGGTTTACTTTTCCACAAAGACGGATCACCAACAGGCGTTTGCTTTATGATTTCGGAAAATAACTCAACAGCTACTTCTTTAGGCGTTTCCACAATAAACGCAGTGGCTTTATTCGTAAATTGTTTAAGATCGGCAGTGAAGGTCATAAAACACATCCGTTCCAGAGGGTGATTCAGTCATTACATTCATTACCCGATATTCAATCGAGTCAAACAGCAAAGTATCGTTAATAATCGGAACAGTGACACCTGACTGAACTAAAATGCGTACATCTTTCTCTTGTACAGTCTCGCCAGCCTTCTCAAACGCATTAAATTGCGCTCTGACAGCTTTTAAGCTGTAAGTATTAGTAAGTCCTGTAAAATATTTGCCGCTTGCAGGGTCAAATCTACGACCTTCATCTCTTGTGATTGTGGCCGTTGCGCCAAAGTTAGAGATTAGGTTAGTAGCCGTTTTCTGTAGCGTCTTATAATCAAACACGGATAACTCTCTGTGATCTGTGAGTAAGTTTTGCCAGCTTAGTATCAACAGCTTTTAAGAACGTCACTGCCCTCGCTGAATCGGAATACTCAACCTCTAAGCTACCTACTTTTTCTTTTTTAGTTTCTCTAGCTTGATTATCAAGTGGATCAACACCAGCGCCTACGGCAATAGCGGTTTCCATTTGAGCATCTTTTAATAATTGGGGTATGGATGTTGATGATAGGTAGTAATTGTTAATCATCACTCCATAGCGCGGCCACATAGTAGCTTGTGCCTGATTAGCCTTTGTGCCTAAGAAATCCTTACTTTCAATGTAATCCATTGCTCGAATTAGCAATACAGCCGCAGTTCCAGTAACCGTAAGACCTCGATCTGCTGCATAAGTCGCAAGATCAGCTTCACTTACATAGGAATTAGCAGTAGTAGAACCTGAACCTGTTTCAACGACTATTGTTGCCATAATAACTCCAATAAAAAGCCCCACCCCCGAAAGGATAGGGCTAATCTTATTTACCCAAGTAACAGTGCAGTATGCTCTGGCTTGATATTCTTAACACCCCAAGCAAGTGCAACTTCATAACGTACTTTTCTGTAACCTTGATACATGGCAAATTCCATGCTCAACCCTGAACGTGGATCAGTAATAACGATCACATCAGAGGCCATGTCACCTTCTACTGGTCTAGCAGGAGCGCGAGCAGCAAGAACGATTGCAGAGCGGTTAAACGCCATGTTACGAGCAGATGCAGCAACAATACTAATGGCTTTGTCGCCAACAGGAAGTGCTTGACGCAATCCTGGAGCAGCAATAACAAGAGTTGCGCCAGATACGGCACTAACACCAGTTGTTACAACATACTGGTTAGTATCACCAGCAAAAGTAATAACATCTCCTGCTAGGATAGTTCCAGTACCAGCCGCTTTAAGAACAATGCTTGTAGAACCTACAGCATGTCCAGCAGTAGTAACAGCGTTAGCAGAAGTGCCGACAGCAGCAACAGTATTAACCTGTGCAGACTCACGAATAGGCATTCCGTTAACATCAAGCAATACACCTTGACGCAAGATAGAGTCACTACCAGCATCAGATACGTTTGCTTGCTTACCTAGCATGTTGACACCAGCGTTAGTGTTAATGACTAGTTGGTTGTCCTGCAAAGGAGAGCCGTTGTCTTTAAGCACTTGGAGAGCTTTAGATGCGTCAGTGTAGTCATTAGCTGTACCAAATGGAGTAGTACCAGCAGTACCGACAGCGCGAGAGAAAGTAGACTGCAAACCACAAAGGTCGGTTTCTACTTCGTTGGTCACTGCACGAATAGCTTGTGCAATTTTGTTAGCGCGTACACTTCCGTACCCAGCACCAGTGTTAAGACCTAATTGATCTTCACCGTTGAAACCAAACTCAGCCGCGCGCGACTTAGTAATGATGATGTCGGTGAAACCAGAAGTCTGACCAGTAGGATCAGGGACGACCATTGCAGGAGTAATGTTAGATACATTTCCTACAGGCTCAACATCAACGCGAATTGCTTGCCCTACTTGAGCAGAATTGGCTGATGCGTTTAAAGTAGCTGATGGGATCATTCCGGTTAGTTCGCGTGAAACGATGTCCAATGCTTCAAAGATTTCTGGTACTAGACCAGTGATTGTGTTCTCTGCCATGATAAATTACCTTTTAATAAACAGTGCCGCCAGATTTGATGTGCTTCATTTGGTCGGCTGGATTAAGTGCTGTGAATTCAGCACGAGATTTAGTTTTTGCGGCACTGCCACTATTGTTTCCACCAGTAGCACCACCACCGGAGGACTGATTGCCTTTTAATAAAGAGGCAAATTTGGGATCATTCTTAAACTCAGCTTTAAGCTCGTCTAAAGATGAAATGGTTAAGTTCCCTTTCCCATCAGTCACCGCTAATTCACCGTCTTTAAATGCAATCCGGTTATCAATGAAGGTGCTTAATAGGTCTATGTTTGAACCTTCGGCAAGATCAGCCGCTATCTTCATAGCCGCGTTGCCTTTTTGTTCTTTCTGAATTTTTCCCTGCAAATCATTCAATGTTGATTCGGTTAATTGCAGTTTTTCAGCAGATGACTTGTATAAAGATTCAAAATCACCGCTTTCTTTTGCCATTCGGTCTTTTTCAGCTAAGGCATCAGCCTCGGCCTTACGTTTGGCATCTTTAGCGGTTTTTGTCTCAGTCAATAACTCGTCATTCTTGTTTTTAATTGCAGTAAATTGATCGGTTAATTCTTGATTACTTGTTTTTAACGCAGTCAATTCTTCTTGCAATGCGGTTACATCTATTTCTTCACTCATTGGGTATTGCCTTTTTTGGTCACAAACCAAGCGGCCACAGACCGCCATATATCGAGAGCGTTAACTCTCAAATTTTTAGATATTTGTCGTTGGGAATGACTTAGTTAAAAGTCAAGGGATTAGATCGGCACTCTTAGCGCAGTTTTGGGCTATTGATTGCCGACTTCTTGTTCTTCGGGGGGTGTAACAGGCTCTAACTCGACTACTTCGGCATCGTTATCAATCTCTTGGTCGGTGCGTTCATCATTTAAGAGGTTAGAACGCCTTAGTAGGTATCTAAGATCAGTCTTACCAATAACACCTCGATCTTGTAGCACCATTGCTTGTGCTAACATTTGCGGATCAATAGTGGAATCGTAGAATTCTTTGTTAATTGACAGAGTAATTTCACCTTCGCCACCCATGAACTCACCAACCCACATTAGGGCCTTAGTAAATCCAGCTTCAACATTGACAATTAACGAACCTAACTTGGAGTTTTGCCCTGCAAAGCGAATCTTGGCGGCCTCTGCTGTCTCCGATCCTGCTGAATCCTGAATGATGCGAGTACCAATCTTTACCATTTGGGCTTCTTTAAGCTCCATACCTCGTTCTGGCATCTGATTGGGTAATGCTTGCAATAGGCTTGCACTAGAATCAATGGGGAGTAGCAGACCGGAACGCGAACCAAGCTCAATACCACCGGAGAAATTATCATCAGCCCATGATTGCGTCAGGCCAGAAATTACAGGGGTGGGCTGCCCGACAATAAAGCTCGATTCCTCATAGTCGGCACTGTTTCGGTAATGGGCTATATTGACCTCTGCTATGTCGTATAGAGGGGCCTTATCGGATGTTTCGTCGTTATTGATTGAGCCTATGAACTCAAACGGTATTACATCCCATGTTGAGCCGTTAGATTTTCTGGGTACAATATCATCGGATACTAATTCGTTATTTTCATCATAGAGACGCTGGGTGTAGACACCTTCGTCCAAGTACAGAACGCGGTGATACATGCAGTGTTCAACGTCAAAAGGGTCTGATATTAGTGGCTTTATGCGTGGCTCCTGCAATACAACCATAGTCAATTGCTTAACACCTCTGACAACCTCACAACGCCAATTGATAATAGACTCAGCAGGATAGGCCAATAGAGAGGCTTGCAACCCTGCATTGCTAACTTGTGCTTGTGTTAGCCCTTCTTCGGTCTGTGGGTAATCAGCTAACAACCCATAACGACCAGTAAGCAAAGTGTCGGAGGCCGCATCTTTAATCATCTGATCTAGGTGCAACCCATTTCCGTTAGCGTTCTCTAATATGTATTCAATACTGGTAGGTAGGTCAATCTCGCTAGGCTTGCGGAATACCATTCCCAGCATGCCCTCTTTGGTGTGGCTGACAAAGTTAACAAAGTTGGCGCGGTTTCTGTATGCGTCGTATCTGATTTGGTTCTCGTTGCTGCCATCGCTTGCATTAGGTGCAGGGAGGTAAGCCGTTCCTTTAGTTGAGCCAATGCCACCAGCAAATAGGCTATTTTTATTCGGGCGTTTTTTGATAGCTGTCGCACCTTCGTCACAATCGCGCACAAGCTCCCACACCGAGATATTGTTGGCGTAGTCTGTATTCTGCGTATCTACTGGCATAGGTTAACTCACAAATTTAATTGAAACGCTGGCGGCTGGTTTAATTACTGGCATCTCATAGGCTATAGGGTACGTCCCAGCATCAGGGAGGTGATCTAAGTTTGATTTCTTATCGGGTGATCCGTTAGCGTCATAGGCTAACTGCTCTAAACATCGGGAGTATTCAGGGCATAAAAGCTCATTGACCTTTACTAGTCCCTTATCGAATGCCACGTTAGCGGCTATAACCCTGTCTTTGACTAATGGGTTTGATTTGTTTGCGTACACTGCAAACCCTGCTGATTGCAATAGGCTTATATCTGATATAGAGGCATCCACTGTTTTGCGACTGCCACCGGATGCATCAGGGTATATTCTGATTTGATGCTCTGGGTACTTCTGTTTGATGGTGGCGATCAATTCGGGTGTGTCGTATATGCCTGTCAGTTCATCGACCGCATGCCATACATTGCTGCGCGTTACATACACTACGCCCGATCCATTTGTAACGTTAAAATCTACACCGATCCGTAGTAACTCTTTTGGTTGTATTGTCTCGCGACTTGCACAACGTTTGCGCTCGTATGATCGGTAGACAGTGCCAGAGAATAGGTTGACGAATTGACCGTTTAAGTATGCGGCTCTCAGTTCGGGGTTATAGGTATCAGCAAGGGACTCAATGTAACCATCAGGCAAGTTGGCCTCATTGTCGTATGTGCTGGCCTGAATGATTCCATAATTAGCAGTGCTATCCATTACAAAGCGTTGATAGATAAATTTGTAACCTTCAGGGGTAGTAGTGACAGATACTCTATTGGGCGCATCTTCCCATCGTAAACGGCCGATTATCTTATTCCACGCTAGAGAGGCCTTATTGGTGTCCATAACGTCGATCTCGTCAACTAAGGCATTACCCACTTTAAAACCTACAATCGTCTGTGGTAGCTGCATAGAGCGGCATATGACCGTTCCGCGATAGGTGCGACCACTATAGTAATGAACCTCTTTATTTCCCTCTCGAATCTCAACTCTCAGCCCACAAGCTAAAGCGACCTGTTCTGCTGTAATATAGTAGATATCGCGTATCTGAGGGTAGCTAGGGGCGAAGTAAGCTTGATTGATACCTGGGTACTTCCAGAAGTCTAAACACTGTGCTACGCACCCTATGAACGTTTTACCTGCACCATATCCAGCTACATAGGCGCGGTATTTATTGTCCAGCTGTAGGAATTGCCCTTGTGGTCTGTTTACCGTTATATCCATTAATCAGGTTTACGCGCATCGACTATTTCCACTTGTATGCTTTGCGGTGTTGCGGTCGCTTGATCGTCTGAACTATCCTGCTCCTTCCAACCAAAGCGTTGACCCATGTAAAGGCGAAGCAACTGGGGCTGGCTTTCACGGTTAAACATAGCTTCCTGAAACTTATATTCCCAATAACTTTGGCCGTAGTCCCTCGCGCGCGTAAGTAGTGTTCCGAAAGTGTCTGGATTGTTTTTTGCCCATTCGTAAATTGTTGTCCTTCCTATCTCCAATTTTCGGCAAACCTGAACAATAGACAAACCTTGATCCATGTAATCCAGCACTAACTGATCGTGTACATCGGGATCATAAAGCGTTGGCCTTCCCATCTTAGACATAATAACTACCTTTAAAACGGCTAAATCAGCCTTAAATAAGTAAAAAAAACGTTGCCGGAACGTGAAATATTGTTGAAATGTTAATCTTAATTATGATATGATAATCATACATTAACAAAGGGGAACAAAATGCAAAATTTACCAGATAATCCTATTCAATGCCCTGACGATTTAGAGCATTTATCGGCATTTAATGAGCATCTATTAAACAATAACCCAGCTAATGAGCCGTCCGATGATTGGAACTACTTACAACACGTGAAAGAAGGCCAACATTTAGCTGGATATTCACGTAAAGAGATCAAAGAGTGCCAGTTCGAAGTTGAGCAACGTGCAAAACGTGACGCAGCAGTAAACCGCGAACATGAACGGTTAAACGCTTATTACGCTAATCGGAGGTTTTCATAATGGACGGCTTTGAGGCTCTATCGATTGCAATGCTTTTTGCATTCATCGGATCGGCTGCAATCAATGCGCTTATCTATCTATTTCAAAAATATATAAGGGGCAACAAATGAGCATTTTTAAAGCATATAAAGGCCACCGAAAAACCGCGCTACAAGTTGAAGAAATCATCCATCAGTACGGTAATTATTATTCTATCGGTGAACTTTTAATCGAAGTGCCTACAGAAATATTAATCGAATGGCTTAAAAAAAACGGTATTGAGCCAAATCACATAGCACCCCCAGAAATACAAGGGGTATTAAATGAACTCAGATATACAGATAAAGGGAAACAATAATGAGCAATATTACATATCACTCTTTAACCGATTACGTTGGCGGTTCATGTATTACAAAAACCTTTGAACTCGACGACGTTACTTATGAAGTCCATCAAGCGCAAATCAGCGAATGGTTAACCTCTATCACTGCGCGCCTTAATGATGGGCAACTCCGTGAAGAGTGGATTGTTTGCGACTATGAAGATGTACCGCGCGAATATGTTGGGGAATACTCTATTGATGAATCATTTTTCGACCTAATGTCAGCAATCGATAATTCCGATTTAGATGCGGAAGTCTTTTACGCTGGCATCGCGCTTGGATTTAACCTAGATCAAATCGAGAATCATTATTACGGATATTACGAATCAGATCGCGAGCTAGGGGAATGCTTTGCTGATTCATGTCTCTATATACCCGAAGAAATACAGGGTTATTTTGACTATGACGCTTACGGTCGCGATCTAGCCTATTCATTCTCAGAGCATGACGGCCATTACTTTAATTAAAGGGGTAACACAATGAGCATATCAGACATACAGCGAAAAATTAAATACTGTACAAAGATGCGCGATTACTATTCGGGTAACGCTAAAGCGAAGCGCAACCAACAACGTGAGATAGACAGATTAACTAAATTATTACAGGTGACAGCATGAGAGACACTAGACAACAACCAATGGCAGAACATGGCGATTTGGTATCGCCTTTTACTAATAGAGTATTAGATCAGGTTGAGGTAGACGCTTATAACCGTTACACCTTACTTTTTAATCGGTTTACCTATACAGCTGAAAAAGAATTTATGTTAGATCAGCGCCATAGGTATGTAATGAGTTGCTTTTATGAGGTAACAGCATGAATATTGAACCAGTTCCGCAAATTGTAATCGATAATTTTTTAAGTGGCGTACCGTGTTCTATTGGCCCTTACAGGTGCGATCAAAGGCATTTGTATTGGGAAAATAAAATGATCGCTTTCCGTGAAAATGGCGAATGCTTTAGGGTTGATAATCTACCCATTCACAACAAACCACCCAAAGAACCAATATTTAAACAGGTTCACCGCTTTTTAGTGGGGTTTAGCTGGCCGTTTATTGCTTTCTGGATAGCTGCGACCACCACTTATTTAATCATTATCAACATCTTTTAAGGAGTAACAAAAATGTCTTTAATACCTTTTGACGCTATTGAATCAGCTTGTACTTTATATCCCGAAATTGCCGACAATCTTGATTTATTTGAAGATTTTGTCGCGCTTACAGATGGCGAATTAACCACAGAATATAAAAACGCTTTTTCTCTGTGGCTTTCACAATGCCCAATAAAAAACCATCATACATATATTAAGCCGACAAATGCTGGTGGACATGGGGGCAACCATGCAAGCATCCATTAAACTTACGCGCACCATGCTAGAAAAGGCAATCATTGACGCTAATACGAGCGTCCGCGAATTTGCCCTATCTGAAAATGTAGATTTTGCCGATATGGTTAGCGGTGATCGTCACCAATTAGCTGCATTCTTTGCCGATGGCAGTGAGACCGTCATTAATCTATATAAAACCAACAATGCGCGCGGTGATAGGCGTATCAGTATCAAAGGCATTAAAAAACATTTTAAAGCTGGTGATATTTTGACCATTGAAGTTATCAACAATCAAATACAAATAAGGGGCTAAACATGAACTATGGTGATTATGACAACGTTACAAAAGACGCAACAAAACTAATTGATATTTTAAACAGGCAAGGCAGCCATATTTTTTTGGAGGT
>Ga0209634_1001265_pt1 | contig 18741 bp, 15 predicted proteins | sample LinPmetageLP40_FD_184043 | JGI IMG/M metagenome (GOLD analysis project Ga0209634, IMG submission 184043) | Marine viral communities from the Pacific Ocean - LP-40 (SPAdes) (version 2) | ecosystem: Environmental > Aquatic > Marine > Oceanic | place: Pacific Ocean | collected 2010-08-26 | reverse complement strand
AAATCGTAAATCGTATATCATAAATCGTAATTTCTTAGCGTAGCTTAAGCGTAGCAAGTGTCATTACCGCCAATAATATCCCAATGATCCAGAACCTTGCTACGATTTTTGATTCTGGCATATCCAATTTCTGATAATGATGATGTAAGGGAGACATCTTGAAAACCCTTCGACCTTCTCCATATTTCTTTTTTGTATATTTAAAATATCCGACCTGTATGATCACCGATAGATTTTCTATCACAAATATTCCGCATAGGATAGGAATCAATAATTCCTTGCGAATAGCTATCGCTAATACTGCAATGATGCCTCCGAGCGATAAGCTCCCTGTGTCTCCCATAAATACTTGTGCTGGATAAGCGTTGTACCACAAGAACCCAAGACATGCACCCACAAATGCAGTACAGAAAATAACCAGTTCTCCGAGATTGGGGATGTACATGATGTTGAGGTACTCACTAAAATCCACCCTGCCAGACACGTACGCGAGAATAGCAATGGTCATCCCCATGATCGCTGATGTGCCTGCTGCCAAACCATCCAGTCCATCAGTAATATTTGCAGCGTTTGACACAGATGTCACAATGAAGATCACTATCAACACATAGAACATCCAGGTATAATCATCACTGAAAAATGGAATGATATTGTCATAGTCAAATTCATTGTCCTTCATGAAAGGAACAGTAGTAATGGTAGACTTAACATCCTTATATCCCACACTATCAACGACCGAAATTTCTGCGTTCACATCATCAAACTCACGCACAACTACCGCTTCGTGAAAATAGAGAGTCAACCCTACAATGAGACCTACACCTATTTGTCCTATAATCTTAAACTTCCCTGAGAGTCCTTCTTTATCTTTCTTAAAGACTTTGATATAATCATCCAAAAATCCTATCGCTCCTAACCCGAGCGTGGTGACCAGCAGTAATATCACATAGATATTATCAAGTTTTGCAAAGAGCAAAGTTGGAATCACGATCGCACTGATAATGATGATCCCTCCCATAGTAGGCGTACCCTTTTTCTCCATTTGTCCTTGAAGACCCAAGTCACGAATGGTTTCCCCTATTTGTTTTTTCTGTAAAAACCCAATCAACTTCTTTCCAAAAGTAATGGTGATCAACAATGACAATACCACGGCAGCACCCGCACGGAATGAAATGTACTGAAATACCCCTGCCCCCATAAGGTCAAAATGTTCTTCGAGATATTTGAATAAGTAGTATAACATTGTCTTTATTAATTCATCAGGTCTAGCATTCGTCCAAGTACTTCTCTATCATCAAAATGATTCTTCACACCATCAACTTCCTGATATGTTTCATGGCCTTTCCCGGCTACCAATATGATATCCTTATCGTCTGCTAATAGGCATGCTGTTTTTATCGCCTCTTCTCGATCTGATAGCACCAGCATCTTCTTAAAATCAGCTGGACTGACTCCCTTTTTCATGTCATTGATGATCACATCAGGATCTTCATCCCTTGGATTATCAGAAGTTAAGATCACTTTATTGCTCAACTTAGTGGCAATAGAAGCCATCAATGGACGCTTAGCTTTATCTCTATTCCCACCACATCCTACCACTGTGATCAACTGCTCATTTCCTGTCCGGAAGCTGTTGATGGTTTCTAATACATTCTTCAATGCATCAGGCGTATGTGCGTAATCCACTATGGCTGTCACATCAGATGAAGTCATTACTTGTTGGAATCTGCCAGGAGCAGCATCCAATACTGATAACTGGGTCAGCACTTCATCAGAGTTTTCTCCCAGAAGTACAGCGGCACCATAAGCCGCCAATAGATTATATCCGTTAAAGTCACCAATCAACTTAAACCAAGCACTCTTATTATCAATCTCCAATTCAATGCCTTGTAGCGTATTCGTGAGCATTTTTGCCTTGAAGTCAGCCATGCTTTTCAGCGCATAAGTTTGCTTGATTGCCTTCGTATTTTGCAACATCACTGATCCTCTGCGATCATCGGTATTGACTAGTGCAAAAGCTTGTCTGTGCAATCCATCAAACATTCTCTTTTTGACACGAATATATTCGTCAAATGTCTTATGATAATCTAAATGATCATGGGAGATATTAGTAAATACCGCTCCTGCAAACTTCAACCCTTCAATTCTATGTTGATCAATGGCATGAGAACTCACTTCCATGAAGCAGTGCGTGCATGATTCCTCCACCATCTGCGCTAGCAATTCATTGAGCTGAATTGGGTCAGGTGTGGTATGTGTGGAAGGAATAGTCTGCTCGTTGATTTTATTCTCTACCGTAGAAAGCAATCCAGTTTTGTATCCTAACTTCAAATACAAGTGATAGAGCAACGTAACCGTTGTTGTTTTCCCATTGGTACCAGTGATGCCGACTAGATCAAGTTTCTCAGAAGGATTTCCGTAGAAATTGGCAGCAATGACCCCAAGTGCTGATGCACTATTGGCCACCGTCACATAAGTGATTCCATCCTCCAAGTAGTCGGGCAACACTTCACAAACAATCGCTACTGCTCCACTCTTAATAGCTGTATCTAAATATTCATGTCCATCTGTGACTGTACCTTTCACCGCAATGAACAATGAACCTTCTTTTACTTTTCTAGAATCAAAGGCAATATGATTCACATCTACCCCCATATTACCAGAAGTAGAAGTCAATGATACTTTATACAATATGTCTTTCAATACTGCCATTATCCCAACTCGATTGTTATTTGTTCGCCTTTTTTCACTTTTCTTCCTGCGATGATGGATTGCTTCTTCACCCGTCCTTTGCCCTTGAATCCTACACTTAGTCCTTCATTCTCTAGCAGATAGATCGCATCACGCAAAGTCATGCCTTGTACATTGGGCACTAGATTTTCTTTATTCTTATTGGTTTTCCATTTCAGCGAATTGGCATTGATACTGGCTCGTACCCACTCATCCTCAGCATCTGTATGATTTGAAATACCTAGTTCATTGCAAAGCATGGTTAGGTCAGATCTGTTTCCTGCTCTTACGGTTGGAAATATGCCATACTCTCCAGGTTTGTCCATCACCATAGCATCGTGCATTTGAATATCCCTCGCATAGATATTATCGGCTATTTCTTTAAATACTGGAGCAGCCACATTGCTGCCATACTGGGAAAATCCTTTAGGGTTTCTAACCACAATGATCGCACTGTACTTAGGGTTCTTTGCAGGGAAGTACCCAGCAAATGAGGTAGTGTATTTCTTGGCATATCTGCCTTTTTCTAATATCTGAGCCGTCCCTGTTTTACCAGCAATCTTATAGTGTGCATTTTTGATATTCATTGCAGTTCCTCTTTCTACTACACCTTCCAACATGATTTGCAGTTTCGCAAGCGTACTTGTCGAGCAAATTTTCTCGTTGAGAACAGTCGTATGATAAGTCTCCATCACCTTATCAGCTTTTCTAGCCGACTTCGCCAATATTGGTCGAATCATCTTGCCATTATTAGCTACTGCATTGTACAATGACAGTATTTGCAATGGTGTCATTTCCAAACCATAACCATATGCCATCCATGGAAGTGTGATCCCACTCCAATCGCTGTCATTTGGTCTTTTAATTCTAGGTACACCCTCTCCTACGAGCTGAAATCCTAAAGGCGTTGACATTTTCAATCCATCGATATAGTGTAGGAACTTCTCTGGATTAGTTCCAAAATGCTGATCAACCAACTTAGCCATGGCAACATTTGAAGACTTTTCGAAGGCTTCTTTAATAGTGATTGTGCCATAACCCCCTTCGTGATGATCTCTTACCGTATTGTTGTAGAATTTCTGCGTGCCATTGCCAGTAGCAATGCTATCACTCAAACTGATACTATTCTCTTCTAGCAAGGCTATCATTGTTGCCAGTTTGAAAGTGGAACCTGGTTCTGTTAACCCATGCTGCCCAACTGCATAGTTGTATTGTTCATAATAATTTCCCTTTTCACTTCTTGACAGATTAGACATCGCTTTGATTTCTCCAGTGGCTACCTCCATCACCACAGCCGTTCCATAGTCAGCTCGATGTTCTTTCAATGCCTTCAACAAGGCTGACTCCGCCACATCCTGAAGATTGACATCCAAAGTAGTCTCTATGTCCCAACCATTTTCAGTCTTGACTTCCGTCCCATCATAAACAGGCTTCCAAGTACCTCCAGCTATTTTCTGATACGCTGCCTGCCCATCTTTACCTGAAAGTTGACCATTGAAGCTAAATTCGAGACCGACCATACCTCGTTCTTCTTGATTGACGTAACCGATCGTTCGGTAACTTAGATTTTCAAATGGTCTGAATCGCTTATCTACTTTTTCGAAAATGATCCCTCCTTTGAGCCTGCCTTCCTTGAAGATAGGCCACTCGCTCATTTCCTTCTTATCCTGATAGTTGATTTGCTTCCTGTTGAGCAAAATGTAGCGCTTGTTGGCAAGTCTCGCATCGTTGATTTTGCGCTTGTATGTTTCTGTAGACCTGTCACCGTAAAATTTGGAAAGCAACATTGAGAGCGTGTCAATTCCTGCCTTATAAACTTCCTCGTTGGCGATGATCGGGTCAATCGCCACTTTGTAAAATGGCAATGAGGTAGCTAACAGACTCCCGTTGTCAGAATAGATGCTTCCTCTGGTTGCTTTCACCGCTCTGTTTTTGAAAGTGATCTGATCTGCAAGAGCTTCCCACTTCTCTCCTTCCATGATCTGAATATTGCCAATCTTATAAAGTATCGCCATAGCAAAGATCACCATGCACAAAAATGCAATGCGAACGCGCAGTACTATGTCTTTTTTAATATTCACTATTCAGCAATTGTTATCTTATATGGAGGATTCATGCTTTCTTCCAATCCAAGTGATGCTACACGCTTGGCAACTTCTGACTGCTTGCTCGCAAACATGTAGTTGGCTTTAAGTGTCGTATAATCTGCTCTCAAATCTTCCACCTCTCTATTTGCTTTATCTATTTTTCTAATTGTCTTTTCTGCGTAGTGGTTGTTACCGATATAGAAGATCACCAACACCACTACAAACATAATTTTAGGTAAATACTTTACCGGAAGGCCATCATCAAACAGATTGTCCAGCTTGACTGCACCCTCCATTTTAGAAAAGACACTTGATCCTTTCTTTTCCTCATCTCCTACTTTAAAAGTATTCTTTGCCATTTCTCACGCGTGAGTTCTAACATCTGTTAGCTCACCTTTATTAATAGTTATCCTTAATTATCAAACTCATGATTTCAACTTGAAGTCATTGTCTGTTTCTCAGCTATTCTGAGTTTCGCACTTCTTGCACGATTATTTTCTTTTATTTCTTCATCCGTTGCTACCACTGGTTTTCTAGTAATTCCAGTAAGTGGCTTCAATACGTTACCATAAAAATCTTTTTCCAACTCTCCATAGATCTTACCTTTATTAATGAAATTCTTCACCATCCGATCTTCCAACGAGTGATACGACATCACTACCAGTCTTCCTCCTTCACCCAACACTTCCGCGGTCTGCTCTAGCATCTCTTCCAAGGCTTTCATCTCCTCATTGACCTCAATTCGGATCGCTTGAAAAACCTGCGCATAGTATTTGAATTCTTTGCCTCTCTTGGCATATCTATTCAATATCTGCTTCAAGTCTGCAACCGTGTCGATTGGATTATTAATTCGCTCACTAGCGATTGCACTTGCCAGGGTTTTTGCATTCTTCACCTCACCATACATCCCGAATATGCGATGCAATTCTCTCTCGCTATAAGTATTGACAACAGTCTGAGCAGTAATACTAGCGGATAAGTCCATACGCATATCAAGCTCCGCATCAAATCGAGTAGAGAATCCACGTTCGGGATCATCTATCTGATGAGATGACACTCCGAGGTCAGCGAGTATTCCATCTACCTCGGTGATGCCGTGCATTTTCAAATACCTTTTCATGTATCTAAAATTGGATGCAATCAATGTAAAAGAACGTTTGTCTATTTCTTCGGCATTTGCTCTGGCCTGTTCATCCTGATCAAATGCATATAGTTTCCCTCCTTCGAGTTGTTGCAAGATTGCCTTAGAATGTCCTCCGCCACCAAAAGTGACATCGACATACACACCGTCAGGCTTTATTGCTAGGCCTTCTAGGCACTCTTGCAACATGACCGGTTTATGGTACTCGCTCATAGCCCTTATGCATCCAGATACTTCTGTGCTAGAGCCGAGAACTCTCCCGGATCATTGATGAGGTATTTGTCATATTGTTCTGGATTCCATATCTCTATGCGATTGCCCATACCCACTACGACTGCTTCCTTCTGAAGCTGCGCATAATTGATCATAAGCTTTGGAATCAAGAACCGACCTGTACCGTCAAGTTCCACTGTGGCGTTTCCTCTAAAAAAATTTCTTTGAAGTTTTCTATACTCCTCGTTGAATTCGTTAAGACCAGAGATCTTGGAGTATATTTTTTTAAACTCTACCATGGGGTAGAGAATGAGACAGGGCTCGAAGCCTCTTCGTAAAACTAGCTCATTGCCTGAAGCCTCGGGCAAATTACCCTTGATCTTGGCGGGTAGGACTAGCCTACCTTTCGCATCAAGCTTACATTCGTATTCGCTAGTGAAAAAAGACATTTGGGTACAGTGGTTATTTTACCTCAAAACAAACATAGAAAATAAAATGACACAATCCACCACTTTTTGACATTTTCTACCACTTTTTGACACTTTTGTGTTAAAAAGTACATTTCAGTGTACGTTTTGAGTTTTCTCCAGCTTTCCAGTATTTGGAATCCTATTAAGAAATAATCCCTTTATCTTTCAATTCATTGATTTCTGGTTCGTTAATGATGTTTTTATTTAATAATACCTCTTTGGTATGTTGTCCAAATCGAGGTGGTGGGGAGATGTGGGAGATTTTTCCCATTTTTCCCATATCTCCAACAAAGGTTCTTAAACCTTGTGCATTTACACCTTCTTCTTTACCTATTAGAACCACTTTCTTGGCTATTTTTTGCTCAAATACTTGATTCATTGGCAAGATGCTTCCACAAGGGATTTTTGCTTGCCTCAATATAGTCAGCCATTCATCTGCATTTTTCATTTTGAATGACTCTGACAAATAAGCATTGAGCTTAACCCTGTTCTTTACGCGTTGCGCATTGCTTTCAAATCGTGCATCAGTTGCTAGTTCTTCTATGTCCAACAATATACACACAGAAGTGAACTGCTTATCATTTCCCACTGCAAGAATAAGCGCAATGTCATCTGCACAAGAGAAAGCTTCTCCATAGGGTGCAATGTTAGGATGAGCACTGCCTTTCTTTTGAGGCACTTCTCCTGCGACCAGGTAGTTGGTCGCCTGATTGACCAGTGCTGAGATAGCAGACTCGATCAGAGAGACTGTGACATAGTTTCCTTCTCCAGTTTTCATCTTGTTAATAATGGCTAATAACAGGGCTTGCTTCAGTTGGTGAGCAGCCAATACGTCTACCAATGCAACGGGCATTTTCAGAGAATCGCCATTGGGCTCTCCATTCATATACATAAACCCTGACTCCGCCTGTATGATCGCATCATAGCCAACACGAGGATCATCTACGCCATATCCAGTGATGCGTCCATAAATAATATCTGGCTTATGCTTCCTTAGGCTTTTGTAATCCATCCCTAATTTTTCAGCATCTCCAGGCTTGTAGCTTACCAGTACAATATCTGTTTGCTCAATCAACTTATAAACGACATCCTTTCCCTCTTCTTTGCCAATATCAATTCCTATTGATTTTTTACCGCTATTGATCGCTGAGAAATAGGCAGAAACATCTCCTCCTTGTTCACTGGATAGTTTCCACGACCTGGTGACATCTCCATTGGTTTTTGGGTTCTCTACTTTGATCACTTCCGCTCCCAGTTCAGCAAAAAATTGTCCTACGCTTGGTCCCGCCAAAACAGATGCTAACTCCAATACTTTTAATCCTTCGAACATTTTATACTTTTGTGTCGTTGACCCTATTCTATCTAGCAACCATCAATGATTACAAAACTATCAAAAACCTTCTTGTTCTTATTCTTAGTAGGAACATTAATTATCAGTTGTAATGCACCTGAAAAACCTGCAACGCTGGCTTCAGGCATTTGGCGAGGAACATTAGATGTTCAAGGCAATGAACTGCCATTCAATTTTGAGGTAGTTGATAACAAAGGCAAACAACAAATCTATCTAATCAATGATAAGGAACGGTTACTGCTGGATACATTGAGCATCTCAGGTGATTCACTTTATCTACCGATGCACATATTCGATGCTGACATCAAAGCAGTGATTAGCGGAGGAACCATATCAGGTATGTGGACAAAAAATTATGCCGATGACTATTCTGTACCATTCGAAGCTGTACACGATGTCAATTATAGGTTCGAAAAGACAGAAAATACTCCTAGTCAAAATTTCACTGGAAGTTGGGAAATCACCTTTATTCATGAAGAAGATACAACTGAAGCTATCTTCATTCTAGAACAAATTGAAGAGAAAATTACTGGTACAATCCTAACACCTACAGGAGACTACCGGTATTTGGAAGGTCAGGTCAATGGAGATGAATTATCAGTAAGCACGTTTGACGGTGGGCATGCATTTTTATTTAAAGCAAAAACCTCAGAAGATGGAAACCTATCCGGTGATTTCTGGTCTGGAAAGCGCTGGCATGAGACATGGACAGCCATCAAGAATGACTCCGCAAAGCTCCCTGATGCAGATAAATTGACTTATCTTAATCCCAACTATGACAGTGTGTACTTTGAGTTTCCAGATCTAAATGGCAATATCATATCGCCTTCAGATGCTAAGTATGATGGCAAAGTGCTCATCTTACAGATCTTCGGTACATGGTGTCCAAACTGCATGGATGAAACAAAGTTTTTAAAAGCATGGTATGATGAAAACAATCATCGTGATGTTGAGATATTAGGATTGGCCTATGAAGCGAAAGACGACTATGATTATGCGAAAAATCGTGTTTTCAAAATGAAGCGCAAACTTGGAGTTCGTTATGATTATGTGATAGCAGGAACTGATGACAAAGACGAAGCTTCCAAAACACTTCCTATGCTTAATCACATCTCTTCATTTCCAACTACTATATTTATAGATAAAAAAGGAAAAGTTAGGCGTATCCATACTGGATTTACTGGCCCTGGAACAGGGCCTTATTATGAGCAGTTTATCAAGGAGTTTAACAATACAGTGGATGAGTTGATAACGGAGTAAAACTGGTTCAGGTTTGTTGGTGAAGAACACCAACAAAGGCTAAAGACAATCCAGAAAATTAATCACTTGTCTGGATCAATTGATTCTTCAAATTCTTTGAACTTGATTTTGATCTCTTCAAGATTTGGATTATCGTTGTGGCAAATTATTGATGCATAAAACATCATATCTTCGCTTATCGGCAATATACTGTCTATCTTGACAAACAACTTCTTGTTCTCACTGCGATTATACCATCGATCAAATTTATCAAACCTTTTTTGCTCTTTCCCTTCTTCGCTAGAGCAAGTGTATAAAAGTGCATTATTTGAGTTTTCAAAAAACACACCAACAATCACATTTATGGTTATGAAAACTTGAAAATCCAATGGTTCAACCGCATCTGTTTTTTTATCTATGATTATTTGAAATATATTCTCAATATCTACAATGAAATCATTCTCCAAAAACACAACTTCATACACAATACCATTCTTAGTTGTGAATGAATAAGCTCCAGAATTGTTATCGTAAGAATATTTATATGGGTTTGGCAAACTTAATACCTCTTTCCTTGATGGTCTTCAAGTCTATCTCCCCTTTGATATATAAGCGCACAGACTTCTTGTCTTCTATCATTTTATAGATAGCTTTAAGAGCCTTTTGTTTGCGGTCTTCGCGCGTTATATGGTCTTTAGTATTTATCACTTTGTTATGCAAATCTATGAAAGTTAACGATTTTACACAAAATATGTTATCATTTTAGCTAAAATATAGAAAAGGAATGGAAGTGCAGGTATAAGAAAATAGGATAATCCGTTTACCCCCTCAGGACTACGGTCTTCCTTATTAGTAACATCATAAAGAACCTATCCAACATGGAACTATCTCATCCCCTTGGTCATATTTTTCATCAACAAACGCTCTTACAGGTCAATCTCCAAAACACTTTCCAGAGTGAGTGAGAAAAAGAAATTTTTGGTCTCACTCTATTCCGTTGTTTCATGAGGACACGAACGAACCAAGGACTATAGTAACCTCGTTAATAAAGAAGTTACTCCGGAGTCTTCTCATCTGGGAATTCCTTTTGGAAGGTCTATCCAATATTGAGGTATTGTTGATTTTATATCCTTTCTCAAGTACAAAAATTCAAATGAATTGGACAATGTCATCACTGCAATAGTAATTCCAGACAATGTCCAAATATCATTGTGTCGGGGAAAACACATCGATTAGAAGAGTTATTTTTTTCTTCGTCCGGTCAACTTGAATTGCTCTTCAAGAGGCACTTTCCGTTCCAAACCCCTTATCTGTTTTTGAGTAAGCGGAACTAGTTTGACATTACTCTCTTTGCTCCAGAAGTCAGAATCATAGGCTGTTGCTTGAAGGATCAGGCTCTTGTTTCGATTCATTCTGATCCCTTTGGGTTTACCTGCGTTTTCAATTTCAATATCGGTGACCATAAATGTAGTGCTAAAGGCTAAATCAAGATATACACTTTCCGTTTGAGTATTGTATATGTCAAATGCATATTTTGTACTATAATATTTTAAATACATCTTGCCTTTGTACTCTTCAAACTCATAAACATCATTCCAACCTTTTTTAGAATAATAAAGGGTATCTCCTTCATATGGTCGTTCTATCCCTACATATATACCTTCCAGCGGATTTTCTAGATATTCAATCTTATGAATAGCATAAGTCTCAGTATCTATATAATAGCGATTTATATATTCATAACGGAGATCCTTATGTTGCAAAGCGAGATACGACTTGGCTGCAGTTCCTCCTGAACTTATCACATACAATAACTTATCACCCTTATATATAATATCTTCTAGCTCATATTCTTTCTTATTGGCGATTAAGCCCTTGTAAAGGCGCCTAGACCAGTATTCGTATTCCACATTACGAGTAAGCCAATTCTGCCTACTCAGCGCAGGTGTTATTAGTTCATTTAAATAGTTGTGACTGACCCTAATACCTTTAATGAAAAAAAGTTTTCTTTTTTTCTTCTTGTCTTCCTTTTCAAGTTGAATACCGGGATCATAGACTTCCACTGCTGCTTCTACTAAATAAGCTGATTGATGGTTTTGATCTCGTAAGTCTCTAAAAAAACCCTTCATCACAAATGGTTGTGTAGCATAATTTTTACTCAGATTTTCAAGTGCTTCGCTCATTATTTTGTTGGCAGTCAATCGCTCTGCTTCGATTTGGATTTCATCTAGTGTAATGATATTTTCTGACAGACCTATTTCTAATTGCGGTTTATCAATGATCTCCCCAATAGAGGTTCGGTAAGTGTCATACCCAATATGGCTAATTGTAAGGGTGTCAGTAACGTATTGATTAGAAACAAAAAAGTCGAACTCTCCGTCTAAATTAGTGATGGTTCCTTCGGACTTTCCTTTGATCGAAATGGTCGCAAACAACAGTGGCTCTCCAGTCGTTTTATCGATGACCTTTCCTGAAATTTTCACAAAATCCTGCGCCTGTAGTTCAAGCAGAAAGATCAATGAGAATAAATAAGTAGCAATTATTAATTTTTTCATTCTTTTGACTTTCTCTTTTTTTGGTGAGTAGGATTTCCTGATGACTCAAACTGACCTTCTAAACTTCCTTCTTTTTCCAGGTTCTGAATAATTTTCAAATCCAATGGAGTTTCTTTGATCACATTGTACCTTTTCCAAAATGCATCATTATAGGGCTTGGATTGCAGTTCTAATACTTTGTTGGAGCTCATCAGATTTTCGCTCTTTGGTTTTTTTACCTCTTCAATAATTATGTTATTGATGAGTAGCTCTTCATAAAAATCAGAGGTAAAAACTATTTTTCCACTGGACTTTTCGAAACCTTCCATGACCACATCATAATTCATATATGCAGGATAGTATTTCCCTTTGTACTTCTTGAAATTCACGATTCCATTTATCTCTGTGGTTCTAAGCATGATGGAATCATTCATAGCCCATTCATTTTGCTTCTCACCTTCCCACTTAGCATTCAATTCTAATTTGAGTATTGCGAAACTTTCAGTATCTATATAAACAGAATAGGTCCAATTGTCACCTGTGCTGATCACGTAAACCAGTTTATCATCAAGAAAAGTGAGTTCTTCCAATACATATTCCTGATCTTTTACGTTTAAATGTTTTCTTACATATCTCACATCATTTTCACGAAGTAGCTCTCTGAAAACATTCATTTTTTTATATATCGCAGCTTTGTATGCGATCGATTTAGTTTTTCTTACCTGATCAAGGTATACACGTTCTTGTAGTACTTGCTTGTTCTTAGGGTTGGAATAGCCCCTATCATAAATACTGACGGCAGCCTCAAACAAGACTACATATGTTCCATTTTCTTTTTTATAGTCTCTATAAAACCCCTCCAGAATGTATGGGTTTTGAGGGTAATTATTAGATATGTTTTGAACTGCCTTTTCCACAATCTCCTTAGCTGTCAATTCTTTTTCACTAATCGAAACTTCTTGAAGTACAGTGACCCTTTCTTCCAATCTCACAATTAACATCTCCTTGTTTTTAATATTTTTAATAACCTGCTCATAAACAGTGTAGCCGAGCATCGAAACATATAGAGTGTCACTTGAATATGTATCCGAAAACTTAAATTGAAACTCACCTAAAAGATTCGACACTACCCCAATGGGCTTTCCTTTGATTCTAATCGTAGCAAAAGCCAGTGGTTCTTTTGTGTCTTTATCAGTAACTTTCCCCTGAACAACTAGTTGTTCATCAGAAGTTTGAGCCAAAGTCTTTGAGCAGATAGCTAAGTTGGTGAGTAATAGAAGTGATAATCCGAAAATTGTATTTCCCATCCTATTCCTGATTTAAGATATCGATAGGATTAATCCTTGAACTTTTAATGCCGTGAAAACCAGAAGTGACAAGGATAATCAACAGTGTAATCAGGCCTGGAAATATGAAGTACCCTATGCTTAGGTCAATCCGATACGCAAAATTATCAAGCCAATAGCTCGATAAATAGTAGATAATAGGCCATGCAATGAGAACCGCAATAACAATGAACTTCACGAAATTTCTGATATGTAATCCAAACAAATGAATTTGATCGGCACCAACGATTTTTCGAATGCCCATTTCTTTGGCGCGAAGAAAAACCAAGAGCGCAGACACGCTAAATACGCCCAAACAAGAAACCAGAATAGAAATAAACAGCCCTATTTGAAAAATATCTCTAACCTGATAATCCTGTTTGTAAAGGCTAGCAAACTTTTCATCGAGAAATTCCCAATCGAAAGGCATATTTTCGTAAAACTCGTGATATGCTTCTTCTATTTGTGGTATCAATGTTGTAGATCTGATAGGATCGAGCTTGAGGTAGGCATATTCGGTAGTCCAGGCATTCGTTCCCATAAATATTATCAGCGGTTCGATTTTCTTATGCAATGAAGCAAAGTTAAAATCCTTCACAACACCTATGACTTTTCGCTCATGTCTGCCATAGCCTGCTCCAGGACCTACAATGCTCTTGCCAACAGGATCATTCCACCCAAATTTCGCAGCAGCGGTTTCATTTATCAAATATGCTCCATGCTTATCTGTGGATACATTTGGGTCAAAATCCCGCCCCATGGTAATTTCCATATTTAACAAGTCTGTAAAGCCGTATCCCCAGTATTCATGGTTTACAATTTCTTTTCTTGTTCCATTTTCAGTTTCTATCTCAAATACTTCCGTCCATTCAAATTCATCTGTGTAAAACGAACTGATCCCTGTTTTTTTTACACCAGTCAATTGTTGGAGTGATTCCAGCCATACTTTGGTTTCTGAGTAATTACCATCCGGCACTTTTATAACCAGGGTATTTTTATCTTCAAATCCTTTATCGACAGCATTGATAAATTGAAATTGATCCACGATGATAAATATCAATGCAATCATTATAATTGAAAAGGAAAGTTGCGTACCAACTATTAGTTCTCTAAGGCGGAATCCACTATGTTTCACACTCAGTTTTCCTTTAAGAGCACTTAGAAGGTCACCAGATTGAGCAACGACAAACGAACTTATTCTGGACGAGAATATAAACAGTAAAGCAAAGCCTCCAAGAATCAACACAAATGGTTGAGATAGCAATACATTATTTTCAATCGAAATTCCCATTGAGGTTTGTGCATACTGCAGACCGATAACAAAAAGTACAACAGTCAACGGGGAAATTACAAACAGGCTAAGCAATGTATTGGCAAGAACGGCTTTAGTTGGACTGGCCATTGATCCGCCAAATACTTGCAATACACCAATCTTTTTATAGTTGGTGGTGAGTTCAGCCAGTGAAAGATTCAGAAAATTAATGAATCCAGTAAGGAAAAAGAAAATGGCAGCTACCATCAATAAGTTAAGGTTTGTGATGTCTCTTTTTTCAGCCGTGTCAAAAAGAAGTTGATTGCTTAAATGAATGTCCTTGATGTTTTCAATAATAGGTACTACTGCCATTTCTTCTCCTGATTGAAACCTTGTTCCCACGATATCCATTTTGTTTTTTGCTAGAACTTGACTAATTTTTGCTTCAACCTCATTGATATCAGCTGCTTCATTCAATTTGATATAGGTATACACTTCTACACCATCCCAGCAGCTACAATAAAAATCATACCCTTCCCAAGAAAGTAATATGTCATATTTGAGATGTGAAGAACTAATAGGATCCTCAATTATTCCTGCTACATCCAATACAATCCCATTAAAATCAATTGTTTTTCCCATTGGGTCTTCTGTCCCAAAAAACTTCTTGGCAGTAGATTCGGTTAGTACAATTGAGTACAGTTCATCCAGCACTTCATTACTTCCTTGAATAAATTTGATATCCAACATATTTGCAAGGTTGGCACTGGTTGCCAAAGCCTTCTCATTGCTATAGCTCAGCTCGTTTACCTCAAAAATATTTCGGTAATTGAACATCTCATCATCATAGAAAGCAGCTATTTCTATCTCTGGGACTTCCTCTTCCAGCGCCTCAGCAAGTAGTTCAGGAGACGCACCATAATTAGTGACAGACCCTCCTATGTCGATTTTGACCCCTACTCTATAAATGCGCTGATGATCCTTGATATGTTGATCATACGAATACTCCTGTAGTACAAAAGCCGAAAGCAGCAATGCAAAGGCAAGGCAGATAGAGAGGCTCAGCATCTTAACTGAAAAGATGAATTTGTTTTGAGCTGCATTTCTCAGCACAATTTTGAAATTCAACCTCCATAGAATATCCAAATAGTTTGGCTTGTGCATTTCATTGGGTGTTTTAACATTAGACCATCTGCAAAATCTGATGATATCAAAAGCGTACTTCCAATCAGCTCGTTTTTTCCCTTCCTGCTCTAATCTTTCGTAGTATAACTCATGCGCATCTCCCTGTATTTCTTCCAGAAGCTCTGGAGTACAATACCACTTCAAAAATCGATCTGCCCATTTAGGAGGATGAATATTCATCAGGTTAACTTTAATTTGAAATTGGGAACCTTACTATATAATTGAAGTTTGAGTAACATGACTTCTTCCAAAGTGCTCCTTCCAACATCTGTCAACACGAAAAAACGTTTTCTTCTCCCTCCTCTTACTTGTGTTGCTCCACCTACATTGGATTCAACAAATCCCTTTCGTTGCAGTCTTTTAAGGCCTTCATGTACAGCACTGATATTGACATTTCTACCCGTTTCTTGGTTAATGTACTTCATGACGGACACACCATATGCATCATCTATCAGAGAGGCTACTGACAATAAGACGAGCTCTTCAAATTCTCCCAAATAATTTCCTTTTGTACTCATACTTGCTACATCTTAAATCCATGCTATTTGACTTATACTCTAATCAAACGACTAGGCTTTCTATTTATTATGCAAATGTGAATCTAATATATATAATTCACATTTGTATAATAAATTAATTTTAAAAAAATGTTGCGTGCAAAACACAAAAAGGCAATCCAATATGGATTGCCTTTTTGTGTTTTGATATTTATACTTCTTCTCTACTCCGGAGTCTTCTCATCAGGAAACTCCTTCTTGAAGTTTACCCAGTAATCTGAGATCGTTGATTTTATTTCCTTTCTCAAGTATAACAATCCAAACAAGTTCGGCAGCGTCATCAATGCAATGGTAATCCCCGAAAGTGTCCAAATGATTGTAGTATCTGCAAATGATGCTAAGAAGAATGCCCCAACATAGACAATTCTATAATACACCACCGATTTGGATCCCAATAGGAATGTCATGGCTCTATCTCCATAATAGGACCAGGAGATCGCTGTACTGAAAGCAAAAAGTAACAATCCAATAGAGACAATATATTGTCCCCATCCCCCGAAGAATCCCTTCTGAAAGGCTATTGCAGTTAAAGGTGCACTGTGTACAAGTGATTCTCCTTTGAATATGTAATCAGAATCTTCGGTGGACACTGGTTTCCCTTCTTCTACAGTTAAATTTCCAGAAAAGAGTTCGTCTCCATTGTAGACTTTTACATTTTCGGCCAACGATCGAGCATTGACAATTGACACCTCACTTTGAATTACTCCATTTTCAATTGTTAAGTCTCCATTGTAGCTTGGTAATGGATTTTCTCCAGATATATGACCGTAAAGTTGCGAAACACCTTCTTCTGTGTCATCTGTATAGTTGATTCCAGAAATAATATGCATATCCGTTTGTTGGAAATTATTTTGATGCTTTTGATTCCAAACACCAGAAGACAATAACACCAACCCGGTAACCGAGAATTAACGAGATTACTTCAAGTAATCTCGTTAATCAAAGAAGCCCTGCAAAGTTCAAAACTCGGCAGGGCTTCTTTGATTATTATCAGTCACCTATCTCTACTCCGGAGTCTTCTCATCAGGAAACTCCTTCTTGAAGTTTACCCAGTAATCTGAGATCGTTGATTTTATTTCCTTTCTCAAGTATAACAATCCAAACAAGTTCGGCAGCGTCATCAATGCAATGGTAATCCCCGAAAGTGTCCAAATGATTGTAGTATCTGCAAATGATGCTAAGAAGAATGCCCCAACATAGACAATTCTATAATACACCACCGATTTGGATCCCAATAGGAATGTCATGGCTCTATCTCCATAATAGGACCAGGAGATCGCTGTACTGAAAGCAAAAAGTAACAATCCAATAGAGACAATATATTGTCCCCATCCCCCGAAGAATCCCTTCTGAAAGGCTATTGCAGTTAAAGGTGCACTGTGTACAAGTGATTCTCCTTTGAATATGTAATCAGAATCTTCGGTGGACACTGGTTTCCCTTCTTCTACAGTTAAATTTCCAGAAAAGAGTTCGTCTCCATTGTAGACTTTTACATTTTCGGCCAACGATCGAGCATTGACAATTGACACCTCACTTTGAATTACTCCATTTTCAATTGTTAAGTCTCCATTGTAGCTTGGTAATGGATTTTCTCCAGATATATGACCGTAAAGTTGCGAAACACCTTCTTCTGTGTCATCTGTATAGTTGATTCCAGAAATAATATGCATATCCGTTTGTTGGAAATTATTTTCATGCTTTTGATTCCAAACACCAGAAGACAATAACACCAACCCAGTAACTGTACAGATAACTATCGTATCAATAAACGGTTCTAATATAGCAACCAACCCTTCTGATACGGGCTCATGTCCTTTGGCTGAAGCATGCGCAATAGGTGCACTACCTTGACCTGCTTCATTGGAGAACAAACCTCTACCTACTCCTTTAGTAAATGCAAATGCTATAGAAGCTCCAACAAATCCTCCAGTGGCAGCTGATCCTGAAAATAGGTCAGCAAATATTGAGACAAAAGATGGAACGATATTACCGAGGTTATTAAATATCACTGCGAATGCTCCGATGAAATATATAATCGCCATTGTTGGCACTAACTTCTCAGTTACCGCTGCGATTCTTTTGATTCCTCCAATGATTACAAAGCCAAGCAATACTGCAAGAACTCCACCAGTAATTATGTGTTTGATACCGAAAGTGGCAAACATGGAGTTCGCTATACTATTGATTTGGGGCAAACTACCTGTCCCAAAAGATGAAAGAACAGTAGCTATTGCAAATATCGCAGCTAACCAACCCATGTTCATTTTATTCTTCATGAAGTACATTGGGCCACCAGCCATGGTGCCGTCTGCGGTTTTCTCTCTGTACTTATGTGATAATAATACTTCTACAAACTTGGTGGTCATCCCAAATGCAGCGGTCATCAACATCCAAAACAATGCAGCTGGTCCACCAATGTGTACCGCTAGTGCTACCCCAGCTATATTACCAGTACCTACAGTGCCAGAAAGTGCAGTAGTCAGCGCCTGAAAGTGAGAGGTATCTCCTTCATCGTCTGCCTTATCAAACTTACCTTTGACAACTTTGATAGCATGTCCGAAATACCTTATCTGTGGAAATTTCAAATAGATAGTAAAGAAGAGCCCCGTGCCCAGAAGAACATAAGGAAACCAAAATGAACTTCCGATAAAACTATC
>Ga0209634_1001263_pt1 | contig 18751 bp, 2 predicted proteins | sample LinPmetageLP40_FD_184043 | JGI IMG/M metagenome (GOLD analysis project Ga0209634, IMG submission 184043) | Marine viral communities from the Pacific Ocean - LP-40 (SPAdes) (version 2) | ecosystem: Environmental > Aquatic > Marine > Oceanic | place: Pacific Ocean | collected 2010-08-26 | reverse complement strand
AACGTATTATCTAATAAATCAATAATATTATGATTATTTTTAATATCTTGTTCAATATCCAAATCTTCACTATTCATTATATATTCATTAAATAAATTAAATTTTTATTTATAACTTATTTAATTTTTCCTTAGGAATGGGAATAGATTTACAAGTACCTTCTTTTTTACATAAATGGTGTTTTTTACAATCTTTAACTGGATAACAATGATGACATTCTGGTTGCATACAGTCGCCTAAAATACACCATTCACTGATTAATATACTATATAACCCATAACTCCTGTATGGTAGCCCTTTATTAAAAACAATATTCATAATTAATAAAAATAGATATATTTTAAATAGATATAAAATTTGATTTTTATTTTTATTAATTAAATAATTATTATGTCCGATTCTGAATTTAGTTATAATTCAAATGACTCTAACACTAATTTATCATCAGAAGAATTTATTGATGACAATTCTGAAAATGAAAATGAAAATGAAAATGTAAATGAAAATGAATTAATTAATAGTAATAATTATATACAAAATACTAATTATACTAATTATCAATCAAACTATAATTCTAATTATATACAAATGCCTGAATTTATAGATTTAGAATTAAAGTGTTTACCTTTAATATTTTATCATCATTACGATGATATAAAATATTTAGAAAATAGTAGTAAAATTATTTTACCGAAAAGAATATTGTATGAAATATCTAAGTATGAAGATATATCTTATCCATTAAAATTTAAAATTAACGATTATAACACTTTATTTAGTGTACATGAATTTAGAGATGATATAGATGAATTATTAATTTCAAATCATTATTTAGCTAATATGAGTTTAGAAGAAAATTCTAATTGTAAGGTAACATTATTAACATCTAAAATAGATAATGGAACTAAAGTAACATTTAAATCACATAGTTCTAATTTTTTAGATATACCTGACCATAAAGGTTTTTTAGAATATAATTTAAATAAATTATATACACATTTAACTAAAAATCAAACTGTAGTTATTCCCTATAATGATGAACAAATATATATAGATGTTATTAAGTGTGAACCATCTGATAGTATTTGTATTGTAGATACAGATTTAGAAGTCGATTTTGAAGAACCATATGATTATAAAGAATATATAAAAGAGAAACAAGAACAATTAGAAAAGAAGAAAAAAGAGGATTTGGAGAAACAAAAAATAGAAAACTCTAAATTTAAACGTGGTAAATTTAATTTTAATCAAAATTTTAAAGATGATGGTGATTCTGGTGATGGAAATCCTTTTGTTCCATTTTCAGGTAAAGGTCATAAATTAGGATATAAATGATGTATAATATCAAAAAAAAAATATTTACAATTAATATAAATGGCTAAACTAAAGGCCGAAGAATTATTTTATCAGTCTGGTGGTAAAAATGTTTCTAATATAATTGAATTAGTAGAATTACTACCTTGTAGTCGCAGAATTAAAAATGATATTATTTATGGTAGTAGTTTATCTCAAAATAAAGTTAAAAAAAAAATAGAGAAAGATGTAATACCATATATGTATTTAGAACATTCTAATATCACTAATTTAAATAATTCTAATATGAAGGGGGGTGGGTACACATGTGAAAGTAGTATGGTAAAAGAATTTTTAGTTAAAACTTTAAAATTGGATATGGATTTTGAAGAGGATGAAATTGATAATATTTTAAATTTAAATATAGATAAAAATGTCAAGGAACAAGCCGAAACTTTATATTACGAAGCTGATGAATTATTAAAAAATGAATTACATAATGGCTCATATGATATAGATGAAATTGTAGAAGATACTATCGAATCTAATATATTACATGGTGGTTATACTAATACTAATTTTAACAAAGAATTTTACAATGATAAAGACATTTGGTATAATAAACCTAATTGCATATTAACTAATTCATTTTTATTTCCAACAAAAGATGTACCTAACAGTTTGGGACGGTATAGTGAACTAAATATAGAAGAATTATACAATTTGCTTCAAAATTTTAAAACTAATATAGCTAAAGAAGATGACATAGATAAACTTACATATATTAAATTTAGTAAAGATGAAAAGAAACAAATTTATGGTAATTTAATAAATATAGAAATTGAAAAATTTGACAACACTACAATTGCTGAAGCAAAACTTATCTGTGCACCATCAAAAAAAAAATGTAAAGCATTAATTCATATTCAAGATAAAGATATTAATACATGTTATGCTATACTCAATCCTATTAATAAGTTTCATACTGATATTAATAAAGGATTGGATGAAACTAGATTGGGATTAATATGTTTTGACACATCTAAAAAATCATGGACAAATTTATTAGAAAGGGTATCCGATAATGGAGATAAATACAATATAAAATATGATACTTATGTTTTAGATAAAGAAAAAATTGTAACGGTAACAAATAAATGGTTAAATATTCAATCTAATAGTAATACTGTATGGTGGAGATATTGGTTATCTAATGATATGCCTCTCGAGGGTTTTCCAGAACATATTATATGTAATAATGAAAGCTGTAAATTACAAAATCCAAATGATACAATTATAGGTATATGGTGGAAAGGCTGGATTAAAGTAACTCGTGATAAATTTAGAAAATGGTTTGAAACCCAAATGAACATAAATAATAGTATTAGTTCTTCAGAATTGCCGAATAATACAAATTTTAAAGGATGGCGTATAGATAAAGATATTTTTGATAATTGGATGACAAATAGTTCTAAATATATTGAACAACATTTTAGTGACAATGATAGTAAGGATATTTTTTATTTCAGATATTGGTTACAAATTCAGGAAAAATATAATACCAAATTTTGGTCAAACTGGTTAAAAAAACAACAACTACTTATTGTTAACGAAGGTTCTGATAGTTCGTCATGTGTTAATACTTCACCAAATCCATGTAAACCTTCTCTTTGGTATCAATTTTATGAAAACGAAATGCTTCAAAGCAAACAAAAAAATATTAATAATATACAACTTGATAATAGTGATTGGATTTGTAGTGCGAAACATTCAAAACCTTATAGAAGTAATGAATTAGGTATTTGTAAATACCAAAATGTGAAAGATGATTTTAGGTGTACTTACTGTATTAAGACTAATAATATTAATTTTGGTGAGAATCCATATTATGTATCCGAATTTGATAAATGGAAGTCTGAAAATCCTAAAAAAACGCTATGGATAACTAGAGGTCTTAATGTCGTGTCATCGAGTATAATTTTTTTTCTAAAACAATTTAGAGCTCAAAAATATATGGAAGATACTAAAGAGTGGAAAAGGGACAAAGAGCGTATAGCATATTTTGAATTTAAATATAGTGCTGAAAATATTTTAAAATTACTTTACACACGAGGTATACAAATGAATAAATTATTTTGGGATACTATGGATTTACTAAAAAAATTTGTTAAAGATGAATTTAAAAAAATTAAGGATGCAATTACATGGGCATTTAGTCAATTTTCTAATATAATAGGAATAACAAAATCTAACTTAAAAAATATACAAGAACCAGAATTATATATTTCATCTATTTCTAAAATTAATGCACTAGAAAACTTAATTCATAAAAATATGAATGATTTAATAAGAAATAATAGTACTATTTTAGATATAATATCATATTGGAATTCTAATGATGAAAAATTTATATTTAAGTTTGCTAATTATAAAAATATAACTTGTTGGCCTACTACCACAAAATTATCTGATATTAAAGAAGGTAAATGTCCACCAAATACTATTATGAAAACTATGAGAGCAGTTAATACGCAACAAGATGCTGATGCTATAATTGATTTTACTCGTAAAATTGATACTGAGCTTTTAAAAACTGAAAGTAAAAATTTTATGAAGCATGCTAAATATATTTGTGAACCCTGTGGTACATTTTCTGTTAATGCGATTATAGATGACTGGGTTAAAAAAGGCATATATACTAATTTAAATATGATAGAATGGACATCCGAAGCAACTGTTGAAGCGGCTGCTGGTGTAGGTGAGTGGACTTTTAAAAAGATTAAAAAGGCAAAAGAATATTTAACGGGTTCAGAAGCAACACAAACTAATAATGAGGATGATATTAATTCAATAGATAACGAAATTGTAAAAGAACATTTAGAAAATATGGATATTAAGAGAGGGATGATAATTAAAATCCTAAACAACCTGTATCATTACATGCTTGGTAAAGGTTTTATATCTAATAAGAAAGAGGAGCATGGACAAAGTTTTAAGGATGTAGTTACTCTGTTAAAAATTTTATTAAAAGTTAGACCTCACTATAAACTATTTTTACAAGAAAATTCAGATATACTATATGATGAAAAACAATGGAAAAAGTGGGAACAATTAGAAGGATTAAAAATGTATTCAGATATATTTTGTGATACAGAAAATAAAAATATTTGGAAATATCAAAAAGCTTATACTTCACAAGATAAATATGACTTTGAGACTATGAAAGAATTAGGTTTTTATGAAAAAGAAAAAAATTCTACATTTCTTAAACCTAAATTTATATTACAATTTCTTAATATTAAGAGACAATTTAATCCTGAATTTCTTAGAAAAGATTCTAATTTCAATTATGAAAATGATAGTTTACCAGACAGCAAATGTCAAGATGTTTTTAGTAATCCAAATACTAGTGAAAATCCTAAAATATCGGGTTTCAAGAATCCACCTAATGTATCGGAATCAGCAACCGAATATCCAGATATGACTTTTGGTGAAAGAGCTAATCATATACATAAAATGTTTTTGACTGCAATGTATATTATAGATTTTGATCTTCTTAGTAGCTTACAATTATTACCAGAAGAACAGTTAGGTGGAAGTCAACCTAATGATTTATTTTTTGATATAGATTCAACTGGAAATATTTTTGCAACTATAAATACTAGTAATCCTAAAATTATTGCTTTAGCACACAATAAATTGAATTCTGTACAGAAAGGGGGTAGTTATATTGATGACGTATATACCCAGGAACTTATTAAAGAAAGATTTGAACCTGTTAAACTTAAAATTATAGAGCACGATTTAGTAGGTGGTGCAGTATCATCAAAACCGAAAATTCTAAAACCTAAATTAGAAAATCAAGATGAAAAACTGATTAAAGATATTCCAAAAAATATCAAATTAGCAGAAGACCCTTTGGAATTTAAGAAAAAATTAATAAAAATTAAAAAGGAAATTAAAAGCGAAACTAACTCAAGTGAAAAAGCCTTATTTGATGATTTAAATGAAATAACAATTTCTGATTGTGCAAAATCTGGAACTAATTGTAAAAAAATTTTTAATGATAAAAAGTGGTATCAAATAGCAACTGAACATGACCCATCTACAAGATGGAGTAATAAATTTGCTAAATCTGAATGGTTATACAAGTTAACAAATAGTGATAATTTTTTTAGTAGAAGATTAGGTAATATTGCATATTATACTATTACACCTGTACTATATATAATGTTCATGTTATACACTGCTGTAAAGTCTGGATACAATGCATTAAAATCGGTTATATTTAAAATATTCACAAGTAGTCCAGAATTATTTTCGTTAGGAATCCAATTGTGGAATCAAATTTCTACAGCAATTTGTGCTAATATATATGAAGGCATAGATATGTTGAAAGATTTTTTGATTGATAATGTAATTCCACAAAGGATATCTGAATATATGGGTTGGAAAACTAGAGATGCTCGTAAAAGAGCTCTAGAGGATTCTAAAAAGTCAATAAAAGATACTAAAGAATATTTAGAAAGGGATTTTGATAATTTAACATGTTTTTGGAAGCATATGAATAGAGTAGAATTAAAATACAAGAAAAGTGTTCAAAAAGAACAATTAGACTGGAATAACATGGGATTACAATTATCTACACTACGGTCATCTCTTGAAATTTATAATGCAAATGATTTAACAATATGGGATACACAATATAGTAGTACAGGCAAAACTGTAATAGATGTATTAAATCTTAGTACGGTAAGAAATAAACCTAATTACGATTCTACTGGTCTTATCAAAGGACCAATATCTAAATTATTTGGTACTGGTATAGATGCTGATGAATATTTAAGAAACAAAAAAATAGGATTTAATTCTATTTCTAAAATAATTAACTGGGGAGCAAAATCTGTATCACCACCGAATCAAAAAAGATTTAATAGGCTATTTTTTTTGGGTAAATATATCTCCTTAGGATACCAAGAAAAACTAAATAAAACACATGAGATAAAATTAAAAAAAATAGCTGATGCTGAAAATAGAGAGGAGAATGATTATGTATATATAGGAAGAAATGAAGTTAGACCTATTAAAGATAAAAAAGATAAAATATTAGTTTTGATTAAAGAGATGACAAAAATATTAATTGAACTTGAACCAAATATAGATATTAATATTGATAGTATTAATTTAGACGAAGATTTGCGTCATTCAAAAGAAGATGAACCTTCTTTAACACAAGAAATAAAACCAGAATTTATGAAAGACAAATCATTTGTAAATGACCCAAAAAATATAAAATTAAAGAAACAACTTACTGAAATAAAACAAAAAGAAGACATGATTAAAAATCTTATTAGAGATAATGTTAATGACCCAAAATTAGATCCAAAAATTAATATGTATGTTAAGAGAGGTGTTCGTAGAATATTAGAACAGAAGAAATTGAAATGTACTGACGAAGGTGTGTGTAATATTTTAGATTTAAAAATGTTAGAAGTTTTTGACGATATTGTTGGTAAAATAACAATGTTAAAAACGGATGAAGAATTAAAAATAGAAAAGGAATTAAAAGATAACAAAACAAGTAAATGGAGTCTATCAAATTTTGGAGTTACAAAACTATTTACTGGTTTTAGTGAAGATGCTGGAAAAATTGAACTACTTAAAGAACAAGATATAGCAAAAAAACTTGCTAAAACTACAGAATTTGCCCTTAAAAACTATAGAGCAAAAGATATATGGCCATATAGAGCAATAGTAACTAAAGTTATTACATCAAGTGAAGATAGATATATTTTTAATTCTATAGAACCTGATGCGTATGAAGCAGAAAGACAACGTTCGTTTAAGGCATTTAAATTTTTATTAAGAACAGAACTATTACCTTCTTGGAGTACAAATGATAGAAAATGGATTAGAGAAAATCTTAATAAATGGTATAGAGAAACAGAAGGTATATTTGAAAGAACAGAAGATGAAGAAAGAAGTTTATTTGGAAGAGCTGTTGATTTTGCTTTTGGCGAGAAGGAAAAATATTGGTATGATGAAATTGACGAAAACCGCATAACATTTGAAAATTTAAGAAATCCTTTTTTGAAAACATGTAATCCTAGAATTGCATTACATAACAATCAAAAAACTGATATTGCACCTAGAGTACCAACATTAGAAGATGAAGAAGAATATTGTAAAGCTTTGATACCAACAGATTTACAGCGAGATGACGGTTATATACCAGTTATTAATAAGGGGCAAATATGGCTTAAAATCAAACACTTAGCAGATGATAAAATTAAAGAGTTAGAATCATCCCAAGGATTTGTATCTACAATATTTGATGGGATATCATCAAGTATTGGGAGTGTTGGCTCATATATTTCTAAATTTAGATTTTGGGGCAAGTCGGAGGAACCTGACCCACTTGATATGTATAATGAATTATTAGGTGGTGGATTATTCAATTCTACAGAAACAGACCAATTGGATAAAATGAGAAAAAAATTAATAAATCATTACAAAAGAGTTTCTATAAGAGCTATGGGTAAATTTGAACAATGTAAACTAGATGCACCAAATCAAGTAGATTTATCAGTTGAAGGGAAAATTATCCCAAAAGATGCAGTTTATATAAGAGGTAGAGAAGCTATACCAGAAATTAAAGACCCTTATAATTTCTCCCCCTTAGAAAAAATCATGAAACCATATTCTACATGTGATAATTTATATTTTACCGAGGACGACCATGAAATGAGGGGATTTGCAGGTACATCAAACCATCAAGATTTAGTACATTTTTATGTATGTCCTATTGATGATAGTGAAACAGAAATAGGATTGATTCAACGATATGATAAAATAATAAAAGAAGGACGAGACAGAACCGATATTTCTGGTGATTTAATACCAAAAGCATATGATGGTACATCTGTAAATGACCATTGGTTTAGAGAAAAAGTTGCTGGTTCACGTGTTAAAAGAATTATTTATAGCAATAAAGAAACCGATAATATATTTACAAATGAGGAATCTTTTAATTTGAATGTTGTATTAAAAGGACATCTTAGTGAAGATTATGAAAATAAATGGAAACAATCTTCATCTGATAGTAGTTATGCTACAGAAGAAGATAGAGTATTAAAATTAAAACGAGAAACTTTAGGTTTACTTAATAAACTTAAGACTTATCCAAAAGAAATAAAACTTGGCGAAATAGATTTTATTTTAACTGGTGGGGGGGCCCAATCTATAAAAAATTCATCAAACACTATTATCGATATTTCTGGCGTTACCTTTAAATTATTTACTCCACCTAGAAATGTAGATAATGATTATTTATTTAGTCATATAGATGCACCTAAAACACCAAAAATGAAAACTGGTACAGGCGCCTATACTGACACTACAACAAATAATATTAGTTATGAATGTTCAACAGTATATCCATATAAAGGATGTAACGAAAAGGAGATTGAGTTTATTGAAAAATATAATAAAAAATCAATTTTAGATATACAATCAGAAATAGATAGACTCGAGGGTATGAAAGATAATCTAATGTCTGAAGAGAATACTATTTGGATTGGAAAACGTTTACATATACTTAATCAAATGGCTGGTACAGATACACTATCTGAACAGGATATGAATGTAAAAACATTGAAAAATTGGAATAAATATGTATGGGCTTCTTCCAATAATAAATATAGTGACGATACACCTAGAGGACCCAGTAATAACGGACAGAATAATACACCACAATTTTCTAATGTTATGTATATTGCTACTGTTAAACAAGATATGCACCGTTGTACTATGAAGGTAAATGGTAAAGAACTTCTAGAATTTAAAATTTATTTATTACAGGAACTTTTAGGAAAAAATAAAGGTAAATGGTCAATTGGAACTGAAGATTGGAAAAATAAAGGTCGGGATTATGTAGATGGACATATACATACTGCTCATATACGTGGTAGAAATACGAATGTGACAATGTCAGATGCTGGTGAAATTGGTATTTTGGTCGAACAGAATCAAAAAATATCAGGTGGGTATGAAGATATATTAGAATTTTATGCTGGAACAAGTACTGAATCAACACGGTCATCTAAAGATGCACCTACACCAAAATTATGGAATATGAATCTGATAGATTCTAATGCTAATATAATTAATAATAGTGTGAATTTACCCTGGGGTAAAGAAGCACTTGGTGGATATCAATTAAAACCACAAATATATAATTATTTACCATTTAAAATGCATGGTCCTCAACCTGGAATTGATGTTAATGAAAAATTTAATAGTAATGCCGAAATAAACGAGTTTAAAAAAGGAGTATGTACTAAGTTTCAGGGTAAACCAAAAACCTCTTGGGGTAAATATACTGGCTGTGAACCATCAGATATATATAAAACCCGTCAGAAAGGTGGTATGATGGTAGATTTTAATTTATTAGGTTCAAATCTAAATTTATTGGGTAATAAGGGGAAAACTCAAATTAAAAGCGATATTAGTGATATTAATTCTTTAGCATTAGTTCCAGGACAAGGAATTACTTCATATGATTCACCTAGAAAAAGAAGAAATTTTAGAGAAAGTAAGACACAAACTCGTGTACCAATGGGTCATCCAGGTTATAGTATGAGTAGTGATTTTTATACAAATTGGAATTCTTTAGGTGATGGTGAAGACAAATTTTGGTATAAATTTGGTAGAAATAATAAACCAATTATTCGTTATACCGAACCTAGAGATGAAAGTGCTTCATTAGCATTAGTACCTGGCGAAGATGTTAAAACTGTTAAACGTCCAGGTGCTAGAGAAGATAGAATAAGGCCAGGGGCAACATATGCACATCCAAATGTCTACCAAAATATGGTTTTTAATAACCCGGTAAATCAAACTGGGACATTATCTTTATCTTCTGAAGATTTTGTTAGATTGGCTAAAGAAGAAAAAGCATCACAAGAAAAATTAGTAAGAGATACTGATAGACAAAAACGTAAGGATAAATTAAAAAAAATAGCCGCGAAAAAAGAAAAAGCTATTATAGAAAGTGGTATATATCCTTTAGCAATTCCAGAAGGTTCAACATTACTAGACCAAGACCCTAGTATTCAAGCTAAAATGGGTAGAACTGGTGGATTAGGTACAAGTCTTCTAAGTGACAAAGAAAGGAGAAAATATCTCAAAGAAGCAGCTATCCGTTCTAGAAATGCTAAACATAGTACAGCTGGTACGGATAGTATAAGAGGAACATCTGATTTAAGAGATAGACATGCATTCAGAGACCCTAATTTACCTATGCAAGGCGAAGATTTATTTTTACCAGAACAACTGGCACCAGGTGGTACTCTAAGTAATATAGATACTACAGGTGAAAGTTATGGTAAATATAGGAGTGAATTAGAAGCAGAAAGAGATAGATATCAAGCTGAAGCATTAGCAATAGATGCAGCCCAAAGAGGTGAAATATTACCTGGTTTATTAGGACCAGATTTAATGGGTATTCCGGGCCTAACAATGACAAAAACTGATATAGATAGAACAGGCGATGATTATAGACAATATTTACAGGAAAAAAGTGATATGGAAAATTTGCAACACGATGTAAATACATTATTAAATTATGTTTATATGGATAGAAACGATACAGAAAAAATTAATAGAGAAAATATAGAAACATTATATGGGAAAATTTTTGGTGAAAATCCGGTTGATCCAGATAATTATGTATTAACTAAAGATGAAATTAAGGGAAAAGAATTACCAGGACCTATGACATCAGATATTGCTATGAACCGAGCGCAGTCACCATTAACATATCCAGAATTTTTAGAAACATTAAAATCTAAGGAGACTAATTTAAAAGATACACCGCTAAATATGACTGGTAATGTTTTGCATGATGCTAATAGAAAATTATGGCAAGATGCATTAATGAAAGCACCTGCAGGATATGGTCATGATGTTAATCCTTTCTCTTCGTCAGCCCCATTACAACCTAAAAAATGGTATGAAGAACCCAGAAAAACTGTGGATATTGGTAATATTAAAGTTGGAGACATAATTGAAGTAGATTTTCCATTGTCATTTAATAGTAATTTAGAAGAAGAAACTATCAGCGAATATGATACATCTACATCTTTGCAAGATATTTTAGAATCTATACATACAAGATTAAGTACATTTAAAGAGGAAGAAAAACATATAGTAAATGAACAACATTGGGAGACACACCAAGAAAAACAGAAGGCAATAGTTTCTGGTATAAGTCAATATGAAATATCATGGAATAAAGAACATGAAACTTTAGAAGAAATTTTTAAATCATCGTTTAGTAATAAAACAAAAATAGATGAACATTTGCATTTAGAAATACCAAATGCAGTTGGCCCTTCTATAGATTGTATAGATAAAACTATGATAGATAGGCACAAGATTAATCCTTTGGGTATAAATTTAGTACCTATGATTGAATTAGCTGGTATAGAAGTTATAAAAAGGGGACAAGGGTATCCAAAAGGTGTAAGTAGTCCTCCAATTGAAGGTATAAATACATTAGAATGTTATTTTAAAGTACCAAAGGATGATACAACATTAGGTAAATCATCTGAATTAAATTTAGATTTAATTAAATGGTGTGCTAAACGTAATATTTTTATATTACAGAAATCACTTAATGCTACAGATTCACAACTATATGATCTTTTACAAGCTGATAAAGATTATGATATTTATAGAATTCATCCAAATTATTGCGATAGTAGAATACCAACTTTTTGGGAGTTTGCTTCTAATAACAATGTCTGGATGGAGAGTGATAATAGTAAAGAAAAAGTACCGTTTCCAGTGCATATTAATGGATATATGGTAAATGTAGACCTTCAAAATACTTTATTAGATACACTATATAAGTTAAAACTTTTGGTACCAGGTGTAACTAGATGGATAGGACATAAATTAATAGATGTTGCTTTAATTATTGGTATTATGAGTGCACCCGGAGGTTTATTATTAGGGGGTGCTGCTTGGGCTGTAGGAAAAGGATTAGAAGGAATGGGTAATTGGTTAGGTGATGATACCGATTGCAGTGATAAAAATATGGTTATGGCTGGATTATGTAATACAAAAAATGCTTTTGCATCAGGATTAAAAAAAGTTGGAAAAGTTATATCAGATAGTATTGAATGGGTGGCAACAAAAGTTTATGAAGGATTACATAAAGTGGGTGATTTTATAATGGGTGGTTTACATTGGTGTTTTGAAAAAATATCTAAATTAATTTTAGGTGAAAAAACATGGCAACAAGTATTTATGGAATCGGTATTTCCTCCTATTGTATCACTTTTAAATACATTTGATAATTCTGGCAAAGAAGCAATAAATATTTTTATGGCAAAAAAGTCAAATAAAAATTTATCATTAATATCGAGTATAGGAAATAGATTGCAATTAAACGAAATTTCACAAAATGTAGTATCACAACAATTAACTAAACAGATGGCACCGACTTTGGGGAGAACTATAGAAACTGGTATTAAATTACCTATAACCGCGCTTGCTGGAACTCCACCAATGTCTTTAATGGGTGGACCAGTATTAATGGGTATAGGTGATAGCTTTGCTGGAATGGCAGGTGATGCAGCTAGAAGTGGTATACAATTAGCTGTAATGAGAAATCAATTTTTAGATTTTATGGCGTCTACTGTAGATTTATTCACTGACCCATGTCACTTAATGTTATTAGGATTAGGACTAAAATTACCTAATGCAGCATATCAAGCTATTGCAAATAAATTAGATTTATTATTTATATCTCATGAAGAAGTTGTTGCAAAAGACGAAGAGGCAGAAGCAGTAATTACGAAAGAGATTGAACAAGAAGTAATTGAAACTAAAAAATATAAAATTTTAGAAAAAACGAGATGTGAAAAACTTCTCAAAGATAAAAAATTACCTAGTTTTGAGAATAAAAAAATATTAGAACAAGAATTGGGGGCAGTACGAAATGAATTAAATGATATTAAAATGAAAGTCGAAATCTTAAAATTACATCCGAAGGCTAACAAATTAGAAATAGAAAACGAAGAAATTAAACTCACAAACAAAAAAAGAAAAATGAATTTAATATTATCTAAAATAACTGAATTTAAAGAAACTGATAATATTTCATGTGAACTATTAGATCCCAATGTTAGAAATATTTTAGCTAGTAAATACTTATTGTGTAGAGAATATGAACTCCCATTAAATTCATTAATTAGAAATAATATACTTAAATTTTTATATATATTCGTATATACTGATTCTGTTTTAGTTCCTGACCCATATAAATATTTAAGTTATGATGGTATTGACCATCTTATAAAATATAATAATGTTTATATTAGTGTTATTAGAAAAAGTGACAATAGCAAAAATTTTGAAAAATTTAAAAAAATATTTTATACATCTAGTTGGTTAAGTGGCACACTTAGTGAAGATGGTAAAAAAATTATATATAATTTCATTAATAAAATGAAACTTATTGAGGATAAATTTTTCAGTGAGGAGGCAGATAAAAAAAAATTTAATTTACTATCTGGTAATACAGAAGAATCTCTACATTTTATAAAAGTATTAAGTAGAATTTATCCATTTGGTGGAGATTACAAAACAATTTCTATTTATAATTATTTTTATTCGTCAAATGGTACAAAAATTATTAATGACTTATTAAATGATACTCAAACTACTTTAAAAGTTACTAGTGAATTTGCAATAATATTGTTTAATTTAAATTTGTTTGGTTGTTACGATTGTTGGGATAGTATTAATTTAGCAAATGAATTTAAAGGAGTTAAAAACATACTAAATACTAAAGTAGGTAATAAACATCCGATAAGTTGGTTTAAAAGTAGTGATAATATAATCGATAAAATGAATACTGGATTTGAACAGTCAGTTAAAAAAGAACAAAAATTAATAGAATCGTGTTTAAAAGATAATAATAACTATTCTAACTGTTTAAGATTATATAGAATGAAATTTATAAATGATAAAGATAAGGGTAAACAATTGAAAAAACAAATTAATAGAAATATAAAGAATGTTTATTTTTCTAGAGATATAGAAGCAAAAATATCTGGGGTGAAAGTTGAAAAAGATATAACAATTTATGATTCATTTACATTAGGAGATGATTTAGAAAATATATGGGAGGATATAACATTAATAAAATCGATAAGAAAAACAGGACATCTTGAATTTATTATACAAGCAAAAGCTACTATAAGACAAAAACTGCAAGATAAAAATAAATTATTAGAACAAGTTAATAAACTATTAAGTTTAAAACGTAATCTTACTATGTTTATTAAAGACCCATCATCTTCTGGACTTCAAAATATTTCAAATGAAGATAGACAATTTATAGCACGTGAATATCTATGTAATCTTAAGAAAAAAAATGAAGAAATCAAAATATCTATTGAAATCGAAAAAATAGAAGAAAAAACTAATAGTCTAAATATTAATTCAGGTATTAATCCTAGTATAAATCCAAGTATTAATCCTAGTATCAATCCAAGTATCAATTCAACTAGTAAACAAAGTATAAATCCAAGTATAAATCCAACTACCAATTTAACTAGTAAACAAAGTATAAATCCAAGTATCAATCCTAGTATCAATCCAAGTATCAATCCAAGTATCAATCCAATTATTAAACAAAAAAAACTTTCAGAAAAAAAGATAACTATAAAAGATAAAGAACTAGAAGAAAAACTAAAATATAAAAGTATGATATTAAAAAAACAACTACAAACGTGTGATGTTATAATACCTGATTCTATATTATATGAAAAAGAGAACTATGATATAATGAATACACGGTTTGAAAATATAATTAATAAGTATCCGGATAAATTTAAGAAGATTGGTATTGATATAAATAGTAAATCAATTATAAAACAAATGTTAGATATAGTATCAGGTAATAACGTATATCCACCAGATATAACTAGTTTAGTAATAGATGCTATATTTGGAGATTCTATAAAAAATACTTTTACATATGGAGGTTGGTCAAAACCATTAATAGTTTTAGGTGAAGATACTGGAGATAATCGAGGATTTACAGAAGGAAAGATACGAATTAATGAATCTTATATAAAATATGAATATATGCCTGACATAAGTTCTCAGATACATCAAATACACCAAAAAAAGAATGAGTATGAATCCGAAATAGATAAATTACAAAAAATAGTTTCGAAATATCCATTACAAAAACCAGATATCAAAAGAGCTAATTATAATAGTGGAGAAGAATTTGCACAAGATTGGTTTGGTTGGTTTATGAATGAAAAAGTAGTGGTAATTGATAGTTTATTTAATTTAGATACGTATAAATTAAAAGATGCTATTATAACAGCATCTGGTGTGTCAGGTAAAGAATTGATAAAAGCTGTCAATTTAGTAGATGATATTACTCGTACACACAAAGGAGGTCGTAAAAGTAAAAAAAAAATAATAACAGGTAGAAAAAAATCATTAAAAAAAAATAAGATGTTAGGTGGTGAAATATCTGAAAAAGAATTATTTAAAAAATGGTTAAGTGAATGGAAGACATTCGGTAATTCAGATAATTTTAATAAATTTTTTATTGAACATAATATAGATACGTTTGAAACATTATTAAGTTTTATAGAAAATCCAAAAATTAATGACGAATTTATTATTGCAAATCCAACATTGCAAAGATTTTTCAAAACAGAAAAACAACCTAATAAAAAGAGTATGCGTGAAAACACATTAGAAGCTATAAAAAGAGATGCAGTATCTTTTCAAAATAGTAAAAAATATACTGAATCTAACCCATTAAGTATAGACGTTGAACCCACATCAGATTCTGAACTAATTATTAAAGAAACTGGTGACCTTTCTAGTATATTCGATAAATTTAAAATACCTAATTGGGAACCTAGTATGGGATTATTAGTTGGTAATCAGTATAAAAACAAACCATTTAAATATTGGAAAAAAGCAGTAGTTGGAAGTTCATTTAATAATTGGCTTAGATATACACAAGAAGAGGCAGCGAATAAAAAAGGTAAATTTTTAGGTCAAGATATAACTTATTTAAAACAAATTTGCGATAAGTACAATATTAATTCATATGATGAATTACAAAATTTAAAGGAATTATCAAATACTAACTATTTAGAAAATATTAAAAATCATGCAAAAAAATATAAACTCGAAGAGGTTAAAAGAGATAACTACTTATTATTTAAAGATTGGAGAAAATCTTGTATAGTAAATAATCGATATGATATTAGTAAAGTGGATAAATTATTTAGTGATTTTAAAGTTATAAGTCTATCGGATATATATAATTTAGAATTTAGCGAAGATTTAAATACATACCAAAAGGATTTGTTAATTGATTTAAAACAAGATGTTCAAAATTTTGGAAATCATCCTTATTGTTTGGATAAATCAAAACAAGAATTTAAAGATTGGATTGCAGGTAAGCAACTAAATTCATCTGCAACTATTATAGGACCTCTATCATATCCCCCAAATACATTTAAAGAATTTTGTGAAGTTCATAAAATTAATGATTTTGATAAATTAGAAAATTTTGATTTAAATAGTATTAAACCTGAATTTAAATTACTAAGAAAACACCTGGTAAGAGTACTTGAAGATAAATCTATTGAATTATTACCTGAAAGCAACTTAATTAAAGGTATCAAAAGAGAAGGTAAAAATAGAAAAAATTTATTAGATACAAGGAGAACACCTATTATAATAGATGATGAGGAGTGTGAAGACCAAAAAAATAAAACACAATGTAAAATTTTTGGAATAGAAAATAAAAATATGAAGAGTGTTACTAAATGTGTATATATAAATAATAGATGTAAACAAAATCCGTTATGGACTGAAATAATTGAAGTTCCAAAAATAGAAATTATTAAAACACTAGAAGAACTTGAAAAGGAGTATGATGATGTTGATAATAACCCACGAACAATGGAAGAAATTTATTTAGATGTTAAAAAAAAATCTGAATTACTTATAATTGATTACATAAATAAAATTAAAGACAATATAATTATAGGTATTGAAACTAGACATAAAAACAAAGATTTAGAAAAAGGTAATGATAAAGAATATATGTTAAATTACGAAAATAATTTAAAGCAATTTATTTTAAATGAATTGACAATTTTGGAAAACATTAATTTATATGTTCTATTGTTTGTATCAAAGTTTGGACAAGATGAACGAACTAAAAGAAATAAACCTGTCTCTAGTACAGTACCTTTAGGAACAGAATCTATCGAAAATTCCTGGACAGAAGTAAATAAATTAATTACTCAATTAGAAATTATTAAGGATGAATCAGAAATAAATTATTTTAAGGAGATGCAGCGAGAAATAAACAATTGGGATAATCGAGATAATTATAGTATTAAAATACACACAAGATTTCATGATTATATTAATTTAGATGAAGAATACAACGAAGTGAAAAAATTATCAAACAGAATATTTTTATATGAAGATAATCATAGATTCAGATTACTAAATATAGAAGGTGATTTTGACACTAAACTTAGGTCTTCTGGATTATCAAATTGTTTTGGTATTAGAGTCGCCAGTAATATAAACAAACCATGGGTAAAACGAGAAAACGAGCAAGCTAAAAAATTTATTAAGGAAGATATACAATTGATAATGTCTGCCCTTATAGACAGTGTAAATTCAGACAAAAAGATAACTGGGATTGTTATACCATATAAGATGGTTAATCTAAATAAATACGTTAATATTGGATTTCAAAATAATTATAATTTAAAATTACACAATCCAGAATTATATAAATTTATAGATAATGAGATAAATAGTTTAGTATATTGGATTGAAAATAATTTAAACACTTTCCAACAAAATAATAAGTTACAACAGTATGATTTTATAAATTCTGTTTGCGATACTGGAGAATTATCTTCAGAAAAAGCAGATAATTGGAAAGATTTTAAAGAATCTTGGTGTTCTAACGATGAATCTAGTGAAGAAGAAATAAGTGATACCATATTAAAATCTGATTGGTTTCAATCTAGTAATCGAGATTATATTGAAAAATTTATATGGGAGATTTTGAAAGATTTAGAAATTTTACCACAAAATTTTAATAAAAAATTTGTAGAAGATAAATTAGATTTTTATAATAATACCATAAGTAATGGTGGATTACCTAAAAATATGACTAATGAAATGGTATTAATATATCAAAAGTATAAAAAATTATGCTGGTATTTATCAGAACCGAATGAACAAAAATGTAATTCTTATCCTGATTTAAATAAAGATGGCACACTTTTAGACCAACAAATACAAGTACACGTGCAAACTAAACCAAGTTCTTCACCTAAATCTTCACCTACATCTTCACCTAAATCTTCAC
>Ga0209634_1001262_pt1 | contig 18756 bp, 29 predicted proteins | sample LinPmetageLP40_FD_184043 | JGI IMG/M metagenome (GOLD analysis project Ga0209634, IMG submission 184043) | Marine viral communities from the Pacific Ocean - LP-40 (SPAdes) (version 2) | ecosystem: Environmental > Aquatic > Marine > Oceanic | place: Pacific Ocean | collected 2010-08-26 | reverse complement strand
AGAAGAAATAACTAGATCAATGAGCGATATTAATTTTAGCGTTGAAAGGGCGCAAATGAATATTGCGGCATCTACTGCTTTTAGTGCTTTGCTTGGTGGAACCATTGATGTTTCTATAAGAGGCTATAATAATTTTGTAGTTGATTCGCATAGAAACTTTAGAGCGCGTAGTCGTGAGATTGATTTACAAGCACAGTTACAGCGTAGGCAGGGTGATTTTTCTGTTCGGCAAAGAGCAAGTAGGCCACTAGGTTATTTAGAAGATTGGGATTTAGAAGTTGCTTTGACTCAAATTGAATCAAGTATTCATGGTCTTACAGTTGGCGTTGAGCGTTTAAAAGAAAAGCAAGATGCTGGAACAATTACAACTCCCGAAATAAGAGAGTTAAATAATAAATCTGGCAAATTAACAGATCGTCACTTAGAGCATACTAAGCATATGCAAGAATTAACTGACCGTAGAATTGATCTTGCTACGACTGATGGCGTTCTTGACGCTAGAAAGTTAGCTGCGGGTTATAAATGGAATCCTATTCGTAGCCCATATAAAAGTATTATGATGCTTGATCCTATAAAGGATGCTGCTGGCAGTCTTAAATGGTCTGGTTTGAATATGTTAAAAGACGCTGTTGCAAAAATAGGTGGCGATCATGGTACTTTAACACATGGCAATCAAATGGGCATACCGTCAAATAGAAGTATTGATATTTCTATTGCATCTGAGCGTAGGCATTGGGCTAGGGTAAATAAAGCAACAGAAGAAGCATACGCAGAGCATACAGATACTAGGAAGATAAATTTATTTGGCCTCAATCCATCAAGTATGTGGCGAAGCATTACTGGTAGCGGTGAAACATTAAAGTCATTTAGAACTGAGGCTAATCGAAAACGCATTTTTCAAGAAGAAGCGTCATCACCCGCTGAATTAAAAGTTATGCAAGCGCAGCAGAATTACTATCAATCTTGGGGTGATCGTATTGAAGCCAATCATCACATGGGAAACCAAAATAGATTAGCTCAAGGCGTAGCTGTTTACGAAAGAGATTTGTTAGAGATAGAAGCGCAGCTAAGAAAGAGATTGTCTGCTGAGGTAGAGGCTCACTATAAGCGTAGACAAGTTGAGGTTACTGAGGAATTAAATAAGACACGTTCTGCGCTTGCTGTTGTTCAAAGTGGTAGAATTAGAGGCCAAGTTGACGAACCATTCTTTAATAGGATTTGGGATTCGGATGCTATTCGCAATAATTTAGACGCATTTAAAGCTATTATACGCAGTCATTTTATACGCAATCCTTCGGTAGCACGTTATAATCCACAAACCAAACTTCATGAGCGAAAGACTCTTAGTATTTTTCAAGGGCGAGATTTAGATGATGCTGTAGATGATGTTGTTGAATCAATACTTAATGATAAAGACCCTTTTGAAACAGACATTATGCAATCTCTTTCTGACAGCAATAGATTAGCTCACAGAATGATTGATATACCTAACAAAGATGTTTTTAATTTTATTATGCACGACCCTCTTGCTGCAATGCAAAACTATAGTGAGCGCGTGGCTGGCAAATATCATTGGAGTCAATCATTTGAGGGCAGGACACCTAAAGGTGTGTGGCAAAACATTGAAGATCAACTAATTAAAGATGGTTATAGTAAAAGATGGATTGATAAGGCGCGTCTTAACTTTAATGTTCTTGAGGGCAGGGTAATGAGTACACCCTTAGCAAGCCCAGAGCGTTGGGATCAGCTTGCGGCCCAAAGACTTAAAGAGTTTACTTCATTAAATTATCTTAGCACTTCTGGCATTGCTTCTATTCCTGATTTTGGTCGGACACTTATGGAACACGAAACGCGAGACGTTTTCTTAGGTTTGTTTCGTATGTTTACAGACAGAGAATTTAGGGATGTTATGAGGGCTGTTCGCACTGAAATAGGCGAAGGCTTAGATATTATTATGGGTGCGGCACATCATAGATTAGATGCTGGCCTTACGCGCAATGTTGATACTGCGGGTTTGTGGAACCAAACTCGTCAAGCTGGACACATTATGAATGGGTTAGGCCCGATTACTGAGTTCTTTAAAACATTTGAGGGTGCAATGAGGATGCACACTCTTATTACTTATGCTCGTCGGCACAATGATGGAACTGCGTCTAAGTATGAATCTGATTACATGGCTCGTTATGGATTTACGATAGACGATATGAAAGAAATTGCTAACACGGCTCCTTATAAACTTATGAAAGGCGGCAAAAATCGTAAGAATGGTTTTTATCTAGCCAACATACATGATTGGGAGGCTGCTGGTGTAAGCAAGAACGTTATCAGGAAGTATAGAGAGGCTGTAAGTAGCGGCGTTCTTAATACTATTGTGTCTGCAACCCCTGCTGATCGTCCTATTATGAGCGATGGCACTGTATTTATACCAATTCATGTTGCTGAAAAATTTCCGTGGGGCAAAAAGTTAAAAGAAGATGAACGTAATAAAGGGTATGTAAGAATTGAGTCAGGGGCTATGACTCTGCCCTTTCAGTTTTATTCTTTTATGTTTGCATCCATGAACAAAGTAACGGCTGCTTATGCGACAGGTCATGTAAAGAATAGAGTAACTGGTGCGGTAGCTGCTATGGGGCTAGGCTACATTTCTATTATGCTTAAAACACCAGATTACATTTGGGATCAAATGTCTGAGAGAGATAGGTTTGCTAGGGCATTTGATTACAGTGGCCTTGCTTCCCTTCATAGTTCTTTAGTTTATGACTCAATGCAAACTCAGTTAGCGGCTGGTGGCGATCCTTTCTTTGGCAAATTTGTATCTCCTAAATTTGATCAAGAGGCTAACATGGCAGATTTTGCAACAAGTATAGCTGGTGCGGGTTCTTCTACGCTGCTTGATGGCTATCGTGGATTTGCTGAATTGTTTGATGGGGATGCTTTAAAGGGCGCAGCTATGCTTGGTAATACATTGCCGCTTACTGGCACTTTACCTGTTAAAATTTTTACTGACGAAATTGCTGACGTTTTGGGTGGCGGTTATAGGGGTGGTAGAAACTAATTGTGCGTTGAGTTTTTTAATAATTAGTTAGAAACATCTTAAAAAGAGGTGCCTTATGACCATTGATGTATCAGACAATGACCCACGGATTAGTTACACAGCTAATTCCAACGGAGCGCAAACTGTTTTTGCAGTTCCGTTTGAGTTTTTTGATAACAGTGATTTAAAGGTTTACGTTTCTGGCGTTTTAAAATCTGAGGGTACTGATTCTGCTAACTATGGCGTAAGCGGGGGTGCTGGCTCTACTGGCACAGTTACTTTTGTCAGTGGTGTAACTGCTAGTGCAACTGTGGTTCTTACGCGAAGCATTACTATTGAGCGTGTTACTGATTTTACTGCTGGTGCTGATATAAACAGGGCCGCGTTAAACACTCAGCTAGATACATTAACTGCTATTGCTGCTGATTTAAAAGGAACAAATGATAGATCACTTAGTCTTTTAGATTATGATGATTCTGTTTCTATGTCTTTGCCAAGCAAATCTGCTAGGCTTGGAAAACTTTTAGGATTTAACTCGTCTACTGGCGCACCTGAGCCTAGAGATTCTGGCGTTAGTTCCAGCACTGTATCAAGCGTAACTGCATTAGGTACGGGAGTTAATCCCACTGTTTCTGTAACCTACACGGCGAGTAGTGGTAACATTGATTTTGCTTTTGGTTTACCTACTGGCCCTACGGGTGCTGCGGGATCAAACGGAATCTTTAGTGCAATAGCTTCTCAATCGGAAGCAGAGGCAGGAACAGACCAGACAAAAGGTATGAACTCACTTCGCGTTAAGCAAGCGATTGCATTTAATGCGGGGGCTGTTTCCAATGCTGCGTTTTATGGATTCAAAACAACTGGCTCTAAATTGCAAGTAGATCAAACAAGTTCGGGTGGCTCTGAGACTTTCATTGACAGTGATTACGAGGAAACAATTCTTAATGCTCAAGGCTTAACATTTGTAATCAACACATCAGGTCACTTGCTGCTGACCACACCATAGGAGAATATCAATGGCTACTATTGATGTAGGAAAAATTAAATTTACTTGGAAGGGTGCTTATTCTTCAAGTACGTCATATGAAGCTGACGATGTTGTTAGCTATCAGGGATCGTCTTGGGTTTATGTAAACTCTACTGCTGCGTCTGGTCAAACTCCCGCTGATAATGCTTATTGGGATGTTATGGCAGACGGTACTAATCCAATGACTACTGCTGGTGATATTATTATTGGTGGCAGTAGTGGTACGGGTACTAGATTGGCTATTGGTGGTGAGGGTACAGTTTTAAAAGCTGAATCTGGTACGCCTACTTGGGGAACAACAAGTGGCCTTGAAGGATTAAAGCCTTTAGGTAGCAATATACCTTTGTTTGCTCACACTACAGATTCTGACGTAACGGTTAAGTGGCCTTGGCTTGCTAGATATAGCGGCAAGTCTGGTGCTAGTGCTGATTACATTCCTTATGATGGTTTGCCAAATACTAGCTGTAGTCCAATTAAAAGAAACAAGCGTTACTCTAGAAATGTAACTACTGGTGACGTTCTTCATTACATTAACTTGAACTATGAGATTGTTCACAGAGGTAGTTCCTATCAAGGTGGCACTGGTGGAACGCCTGATCAAATTAATGCTTACACTAGCTTGCTTGCGCCTATCTCAACTGAGTTTGGAGGCATGTCTTCTGGTGAGTATTTTGTACGCACTTGGATGCGGTACAAATCTCAATGGGCTTTGACTAACAAAGGAAATGTTTGGGTCTGGGGTGAGAATGGTTATGGTCAACTAGGTTTAGGGGATACGGTTGATAGAAACCAATGGGTTCGCAATCCTTATCTTGGACCTAACGCTACCAACAATAGTTTAACTTGTGAGGTTGCTACTATTTGCACCTGTGGCAATGAGACTGATTCCTCTACTGACAACATGAATACCTTTGCAATCCTACATGATGGTCGCGTACTGGCTTGGGGTAATAACTCTACTGGATCGTTAGGTTTAGGTGATTCTGCTGTTACAACTATACCTGAGTTAATAAGTAGCTTGTCCGCTGTTGATGTTATTAGTATTGAGGGTGGGTTAGATGCGACTTACTTCTTAGATAGCACTGGCGATATATGGCATACTGGGGCTGATCAAAACGGCTTGGGTAAAGGTTCAGCTAGAACAACGCCTGTTGTAATGACAGGAGTATCTGGTGTTGTTCAGTTTGCTTCTCACTTTAGTACAAGTTATTGCAGCGTGATTGCAACACAGGCTGATGGAACAAGTTACGCTATTGGTTACAATGGCTATGGTCAACTTGGTGTAGGTGATACTACTAACCGCGCAGCTTGGACACAAACAGGTGGCTCTCTTAGATTCTGCTCTGTGTATTTCGATGGCACTGACAGCACTACATCTGCACACGCATTAACTGGAATCCCAGGCGATCAGTTTGATACGACTAACGGTAGCACTATGTACGGCGTTGGTTACAACAGTTCTGGCAACTTGGCTCAAGGCAATACAACAAACAGTAGCGCATGGGTTCAACCATCTACAGTTGCTTGGGGTACAAGCTACTTTAAAAATGTTACTACTGCTGACGGTTCGACTGCTTCATCTAGCAATCTTACTTTCCCGCGAACTAACATTAAGTACATATTCCCTACGCCATCAGCAGAGGGTTCCAACTTAATAACTGCGGTTGATAATCAAGGCCGCATGTGGATCATGGGTTATCGTTATTTAGATTATGGATACCAAGCTACATCAGGAACAACTACTGTTAATCTAGCTTATCCATATCCTAGTCCTTGGAACCATAGTCTTTCATCGGGCGAATGGTATAATGGTAAGACGCAAGTAACCATTGAAGATTATTATTTTGAATCCAGTCATGGCACTAGCTTGTATAGCAACCAATGGCTGCGAACTTCAGACGGTAATCTATGGTTTATGGGCGATCAAGTTTCTGCTATTGGCGGTGGCGGCGGCATCACTGGACACAGAGTTCATTGGGTTAGGGTAGGAGTGTAGACTATGACTATAAAACTATATCATTGGGATGTTTCTCAAAAGGATGTTCTTGCAAATCCTTCTAAATTTTCTGGGGATTATAAGATAAAGTGGCACGTTCACGGTTATGTGTCTATGACTGTAGAGTTTGCTGCTTTGTTTAATAGTCTTAACAATAACGTACTTATCAAATCAAATGCTGATGGTGTGGCTGCTGTTAAGGCTGCATGTAAACCAGACTTAGACAGGCAAAAGGTAGCCGCAATTCGTAAAGAGTATAGTGTTGATGACGAGTTCTTTGCTTTAAGAACCAACAACACTACAGTTAAAAACCGTATCGCGGCAATCATTTCTGATATTGAGACTGAGCGCGATAGCTGGCTAGATGTTTCATAAACCATGGAGATTGAAGATCGTGTCTCAGCTTTAGAAAAGGATGTAGTTGCCTTGCAAACTGAGGTGCGGATACAATTCAAGGAGGTCTTTACGCGCATCAAGCGATTAGAGACCGTGTTGATTGCCACCTCTGGCGCAACAATTATTATGTTGCTTACTATTTTAAGTAGGATGGGGTGAGCATGTGGTTCATGTTTTTGTCCTTGTTCTTTATCTCGGCATGGGATCAGAGCGCGTCCCTATAAAGTCTGAACTTTATTTTAGGCGAGTAGATGTTTGTAACTGGTATGCCCAAGAGTTAGTTCGTCGCTTTGGATACCCACAATCTAATGACTATGGCACTGCTTACTGTATTCCTCAGAAGGTAAATCCAAATGAGGTAACAGTTTATGATTGATCCTGTCACTGCTTTTGCTGCTGCTAATGTAGCATTTAAAAGTATTAAGACTCTTGTTGGTGCTGGTCGTGAGCTAGAGGATGTAAGCAAACAGCTTGGTTCTTGGTACTCTGCTGTTGCTGACATATCTAAAGCTGAGTCTCAGCGCAAGAAACCTACTCTCTTAGAGAAACATTCTCACAGCGGTGACATTGAACAGGAAGCAATGGACATTGTTATCCGCAAAAAGACTCTACTTGAACGGGAAAAAGAAATTAAGTTTATGCTTAATATGCGATTCGGCCCATCAACCTATGACGATATGTTGCAAATGCGTAGACAAATTCGTAAGGAAAGAGAAGAAACTGTGTATGCTGCGATGGAAGCTAAGAGACAAATAGCTAACAACTCTGCTATAGCTGGATTGTCTTTAGGTATAATTGGTTTGCTTGGTGGTGGAATTTATTTATTAATGTCTGTCATGTAAAGGAGTTAGCAATGACTATAGTTTTTACCAAGTTACTAGAGTACAAAATCTTGCCGCGCTTTATGATGTTTACTATGACTGTGGTTTACGTGCGCTGCATTGAGTGGGCATTATCTATGCCTGACATATCAACACAACAGGCTTCATTAATTTCTGTAGTTACAGGCGCAATGACAGGAGCCTTTGCCGTATGGCTTTCACATGAAAAGTAATGTGATACAGGTTCCAAAGCTAAGTGATCTTGATAGTCAGTTTTTGTTTTTAGAAAAACAAAAGCACGAGATAGAAGAACAGGCAAAACTTATAGCGGAGAGGGCTAATGATAGGTGGAATAGTAACCGCAATCAGCGGACTAGCTAGTAGTTACATAGACGGAAAGACAGCAGTACAAAAAGCTAACGCTGAAATAGCATTAAAAAAAGCTACCTCAGAAACTGATTGGGAACAATCAGCTATAGAGGCCAGTAAGGATTCTTGGAAAGACGAGCTATGGACAGTAGTGTTTGTAGCTATTCTTCTGATGAACTTCATTCCTTCTATGCAAGACGTAATGGCACAGGGCTTTGCTAATCTTGAGACCACACCGTTGTGGGTGCAGTGGGGTATGTATGCAAGTATAGCTGCCAGCTTTGGCATTAGAACAATGAGAGGATTTACAAAGTAATGGGTTATGTATTAGGCAAGCGCAGCTTGCAAAAGCTAGGCACTGTAGATGACAGGCTTCAACGCATTGTTTACTATGCTATTACTGTAACTAAGCAAGACTTCTCTGTAATTTGTGGCATCCGTACTAAGGCTGAACAGCGCAAGTTGGTTGCCTCTGGTGCATCGCAGACTATGAAAAGTAAACACTTGGATGGTTTGGCTGTTGATCTTATGGCCTACAATGGCGGCGGTAGATGGGAGCTTAATCTATACGACGAGATAGCTGACGCTATGGCAGAAGGTGCCAGCTTTGAAAAGGTACCGTTAAGGTGGGGTGCAGCTTGGCACATCAATGACATTGGTGGCTGTGATCTTACTGCTGAGGGTGCGATGAACTCCTATATAGATTTACGCAGATCGCAAGGTCGTAGACCATTCATCGATGCACCGCATTTTGAACTAATAGTCTAGGTAATTCTGATGTAAAAATTTTTTCCCAATAAAGGCCAGCCAAGGTCGAAGTTGTTTAGAAAAAGACTCACTGGGTAGCTAATCCAGTGAGCCTATGATAAGTCACAAGGCTGGAAGCTGTGCTTTTATCAGACACAGGGTAGGCCCCGCCTTATCTGAGGGTGTTATTAGCAATACCAAACTAAGCGACCGCCCCCTGCGCTAACTTTGTAATCTTATAAACCCAACAATCAGCATTGCCTGATTTTTTTTTAGTTGGGTCTCTAGGTGCAGGAACTCTGCGTACTTTCTCAACAAGGTTTGCATTAGCTAAGTGTGTTATCTGTGAGGTAACTGAGTGAGCGTTTAGATTCTTAGCTTCAATAAGTTGAAACGCAGTTGCTTCTCCAAGTTGGTTTAAAGATTGTAAGATTATTTTTTGCTGGCATGTAAGCCTGTTTTCTTTAACGTGTTCTTTGCGTCGATCACACGGCAGGACTTCTCGCTTGCCTAGTTTATGTTGCAGTCTTTCAAACTCAAGCATTTGATTCGTCATGGTATCTTACTTTCCTTTCGTTAGAGTTGTGGGTTTGAAAGATTACTTTGTAATGGTGCGCTAAACTTCGCACGTTTTCTTCTGGCGTTTGTAAAATCTCTGACGCGCTACGATAGCTAAAGCTGGATTGCGCTAATGTTTGCAGTAATTCTATTTTTTCTCTGCGGTGACGAGCGCGTATCTCTGCCCAAGTTTCCATGTGGTATCCTCTCTAGTTAAAAAAGAAAGGGGCCATGCTTGTCAAAGTCACAGCCCCTAGTGGAGAACAGTTATATTTTAAAACGGAATCTCATCATCTTTCAAGGACAAATCTGGAACCGATTTAGTTTTGTCAAAATCAACACCATTTTTCTGCTGTTGTTCTGATACCTCCATACTCATGTATGGATTTCCGTCTTTGTTTTTGCGCCATGCTGCTAGCCGCATAGGTGTTGGCGCATCTTCTTGCCATGGCCCTGTGTAATCTGGCCTACCCTCATTGCCTTCTTTGTTATTCTCAAAGAGAACACCACGTTTTTCGTAGACTTCAATGAGTGGCTTCCCTGCTTTAGTAGAAGTCTTAACTAATACTATGTTTGCATCTTGCCCGTTGGTATTTATTTTACCCTGCAATATCATTTGCTGTTGAGGAAAAGGCTTAAACGCTGCGCCTCTGTTAGTGTTGTCATGCTCTGCCACGCTTCTGGCTCCTTTGTTAAAGTATTTCTGCGCTGCTTGTAGTCTTTCATTGTGGTTACGCTTTCTTTTTTTGGGCCCACAATAAGCCCCTGCCCTTGCACCGCACTTAGGACAGGGTACTTGTCTAATCATATGCCTGTCTGGATTTACCATCCTTCCTTTTCTGGGGCGGCATACTTATTACCATCCATCTTGCCTAAGAATACATCTGCATTAAAGCCAAGATGTGATAACGCTTTAGTTAAGCCATCAGTAATAGCCATCTTCGGCGCATCTTCTGCCATTCTACCCTTAGCAGAATCAAAGAACTTACGGCATCCTGTGAAGGGGCCAAAGACATTTGCTGGTGAGCCATGCCAGATAGAAACATGGGCAAGAACTGCGCTGTCTCCATTGCTAACATTAACTACTTGGGTTTCGTTGTGCCATCCCCACCCGTCTCCGACAGGGCCGAACTTTTCTGTAGCACAACGCACTTGATACATTGGATCAATCGCAGTGAATGATCGTGACCCAAAGCTGACTTTCTTTAGGTACTTAGGGTCGGACGCTTCGACTGCGTTCCATAAATCTAAATTGTTTGACACTGGTGTTCTCCCTTATTGGTGTCATGTGGGGAGCAACTGCCCCCCACAATTTACTTTGGTTCTACAATTCTAAGTGCGCCGTTCTTACTTCTCTTGATAGATATAACATCACTATACACTTCGCGTTCATCATCATTGACCATAGATTTTAAGTCTTTTTTACTAGCTTCAAATAACTTGGCTTCATCTTTGAACTTGATGTAATCAAAGGCTGCGCTGACAAATCCGTTGTCTTTGCTGGCATCCCTGCGTACCATTCCGTTGACCTCAATTTTATCTTGGGAGATTGTGGGCGGTTTATTAATATGATCTGGCTCTTTGTCATCACTAACGTAACTCCAGAAATCTGCGACCACTTTCCACATATTACTTTGATACTCTTTATCTGCTGCAACATATGCAGATTCCCATTTACTATTTCCAAACAATACCGACAGGTAGCATCCCTTGATAGGATCAGTTTTTAAACTGCTTCTTGTTAACCACAGGTAACATTGTATCTGAGGCATATAATATTCTATAACATTTTCCATAGTATTAAACGCATTGGTATGTTTTGCTTCTACAATTGCACTGCCAAACACTGCATCTAATGTGCCTTTGATGGGAACAACACCATTGGTGTGATACATTTCTTCTTCTAATTCTAACTGATGTTTAGATAATATTGCTTTATGTTCTTTCTCAAACCAACGTAAGTTAAACTGCTCTGTGTATGTACCAAGTTGTACTGCTATATTATCCGATAGATCAGGGGCATCTATCTTACCTGTTTTTATTTGCCAAAGCTCATGCCAGTTGCCTTGCATAATCTTGACGCAATCTGAGCCACCTATAAATCCTGTGCGTATCATGTGTTGTTCTCCCTTTCTTTGTTGTACTGCATACGTGCAGCGGGTGCAAGGTATTTATCTAAATCTTTTTGCTCTACTGACGTAGTCATAAGCAAAGTCTGCCGCTTGTGACCAGACAGGTAGCTGTCACAGATAGCTTCTCCGCGCTTTACACGCCCTTCTGTGACAATGTACTCTCTGTCTACCCGAGTAGCTGGCCCGTCAATAACAAGTACGTCTGAGGCTCTGTGAGACACGCCCTTGGCGGCAGTCGTAAACTTCTCAATGACAGGCAGCGTGCGAGACTTAGCATTGCGTGTAGTTTCTTTGATGATTGACTCTAAGTAATGGTCAACAAGGCGTTGGTCTGCATCGGCAGGAATGTTAGCATTGATAGCTTCGATAGTATCAACCGCAACAATAAGTGGGTCCACACCATTTGGCGGTGTGAACCTAGTAAGCACAGAAGATTTAAACCACTGCTTGATGTGAGCAATGCGTTGGTTATAGTTCATTGAGGTTCCCCCATGTTTCATCAGCTACATCATCTAACCATCGCTCACCATTAAGCCATGTAGAAGGATGCGGAATGTAGTGCTTTTCAGTGCTGCGAGAATTGACACTAAAAATTTTTACCGCTGAGAGTATTTCATCGGCGGTAACTTTCTTTAGCGCAGAGTCATAGGCTCTACGCGCTGCGTTCTTAGCAATCTTACGTGGATACACAGACCAAAAATCATCAAAGTTAAACTCATTCATAACTATAATTCTATTGGTAGGTTCTATTGGTAGGTTATCATTGATAGGTTCTATGCTCACAGGGAGTGTACTGCTATGCTCTGTGTGAGCATCCCTACGCTCTACGTGAGCATCGGGTGTGCTCACTCTGAGCGTATAGAGCGTGGACATATTCTTGCGTTTCTGCCTGTAGATAAAGCTGTGTTCTTCTAGGTATGACAGCTTACGAGTTACAGTTGCCATGCTCATTTCTGTATCAGCACAGAGTCGAGCATAGCTAGGCCAACATTGATTGGTTTCTTTGTCAGCACGATCAGCAAGGGCGATAAGGAGTAGCTTGGCAAGCGGATCGCCAACCTTGCTACTCATGGCAAGAGCCATATGTTTAAACGCCATTAGATATAAGGGAAGTCTGCTGGTGTTAGTTCAGGCATAGTGCAAGGTTCTTTTTCTGTGCTAATAAGTTTACGCAAACGAAAGAATCCTTTATGCTTTGGGTACTGTGCCATAAACCATCGGGCAAAGTACGGCCTATAGTTATTGTTAAGTTTAAATTCTGTTGGGGCTTCACTAAAGAATGTCATCTCCCAACGCATGCGCTCACATATTGCGTAAGCACTGTAGGTTTCAAAGCCTTTATTAATAGCTTCGAAAGTAAAGCTAACAAATAAAGCCCATGCTTTTGGGTGCTTGGTTATGAAGGCTACTGCTTGTTCTTCAATCTGATCCTGTCGTGTGTAGTTCATGTGTGTTCTCCATGAGTTTGATGAATGTTTCTCCGCTTAGTATGACAACTACTTGCGGATCGCCCTTCTTTCTTTTGTAGAAAGCTATGTCTCTTTGGTCTAAGACACTGAAAGGACTAGGAAAATTACTTAGGTCACGATACTTTACCTCTCCTACCAGTTCGTGTCCCATGAGGTTGAGTTTAATGTCTCCTCTATACTTGCCTCCCAATGCTCCTGAGAGGGGCTGGCGTTCACAGTTGATGCCGATCTTTTCAAGCCATTTGATGAACCACTTTTCATGGTAGGTTCCTTTTGACTTATTTTTGTTTGCCATATGTCTCGCTCGTAACAGTTAAGGCAGATGTACCAGTGTTTATTATTTCTTGTAGGATGGTTGCGAAGTATAGCTACAAACCATTTGGTTACGTCCTCACAATTATCACACTTAGCTTTCCCGCTTTTTAATTTCGATTTCATATCCTAAAGCATCCAGCCAGCACATTAACATAAACCCTGATGGAATACGCTTATGCGTTTCCCATTTGTGAATCAATGATACTGTGCAACCAATACTGTGTGCTAATTTTTCTTGACTAATGCCACGCTCATTTCGCACATGGGCCAAGGATTCTATTAGCTCGTTGTAATGCTGCGGTATCGTGATGGATTCTTTGAAGTGTGTAAAAGTTTTCAATAGCCTGATTCACTTTTATTGCGGTGTCATATCTTAAGTCTGTCTTGCCATTAACTGCTCGGTAATAAGTTGAAGTTGGTACGTTTGCTAGTTTGAATGATTCAAGCAGAGACACATCATGCGCCTCTGCTTTTGCTTTTAGTGTGTCAAGATAATTTTTCATACTATGTAACTGCATTGTTGCAGTCAGTATGTCAACCTATATGTGGTCCGCTGATATTGTTAACTCATTATTAATTATATCACGGATCATAGTATCAACTTCGCTTTCTTGTGCGCTAGTTAATTTAGTGTCTGGATCAATTTCATTGTCTGCTTTGTAATCAACCAATTGTTTTTGTACTTCGGCTGAAATCATTACTTGTAAGTGCTTGTTTATAAGCATTAAAATGTCACTATTCATTGTAGTTCTCCTGTTTGGGAACGCCGCCTGTACCAGCACAGTTACGACATTCAAATGAAGTCGTGTCAATGTAACCACTGGCTACACTGAACGACATTGATACTGGGCGGGATACTGTGATGTATCCATCACCCAAGCATTGGTTGCAAGTGTCTAACTCGTCAGTAAGGTATGGAGTCATCGACTGCTGGCGGGACATATTGGTTCTCCCAGTTTTTGATTGCACGTTTAAGGAACTTTTCTTTGTCAAAGTCCTTGTTTACCTCTGCCATCTTGTCGGCCAACTCAACTATGTGAGTCGGCCAAGGTAGCATAGGCGCGATAACATCTGCAATAAACGGAATGTTTTGCAGATTAAGTATCGGGGCCACTGTAGTCATCTTGATCCTCCGTATAATTTTCTACTACTTCTGTACTTACAGTTGGAATTAAGTCTGCTTGTAAAATTCCGTACAGACCTATTGAATGAACTCGTTCTTGACCGTCTGAGTCTTGAACTTTTATTTTGAGATTGCGGCTACTAAAATTGTTAAACAATTTAGTAACCTCTAATTTAATCTCAATAATGTTATGTATATTTAGGTTATACATTAGGCGATTTCCTTCCAGTATTTAGAGTTAAACGCATTAACAAGCTGTGCTTCTCGTTGACGTTTAGCGTTTTCGGGTGAGCGTAAGCCCTCAGTGTGAGTGGCCCAGCTGGTGAGACAATTATACAAAGCCCATTGGGTATTACCTAAGTGGCTGCGCTCATTGTCAAAGCCACCGATAAGATTTTGCAATTGCTTATCGTTGAACTTTTCGTGTGATGCTTTGTGATTTATTTTACATACTGTTTTCTTAAACAAGTTTTCTGCTTGCTCTGTAGTTACTGGTGTCTCGCGGTACATCTGCCAAACACCTTTATTGTTTTGGAACATTTCTATACCGTCGGTAATTTTCTGCGCCGATGATTGAACGTCTACATTTGTTGTGTGTTTTGCCCAAGTTTTGGCAACAGTATCTGCTGTAGTACATCCGTTTTTGCACCATAGACGGAAGGCTTCTGTCATTTGCTGAAATGCCCATGAACCGTCATATGAATTGTAACCTTGCACCCTAGCTTTTATATAGTCTCCTACTTCTGGATCAGGGATAGCAATGTCATTGAATAGTATTTCCATACGCATTTTGGCGCCATTATCTATAACATGAGTCTGAACGCTGTAGTCTTGGCTAATATTAGCGTCTTTGATGCTATCCATAAGTGCATTGTAGGCAGTGTCATGTGTAATAAGTTGATACTTGCTTTTGTGTACGCCAAGAGATTCATTGGTATCTGTGCGAATAAGATTGCGTAGCTTGGGTAGTTCCTGCCCCCTTTCATCAAAGACAGGTTCAAAGGCTACAGGAAAGGCCCACGCATCGGTGGTTGTGGTAGGTAAAGAATCAAGCATTGGTATCCTCCGTTGGCTTGAGTGAATTGTTAAAGCGATTAACTGCGCTTGGTATTTCTTCGGTAAGTATATTTGCTAAGTCGTAAGCAATACTTTCTATTACATAATGTTGATACCCTTTATCTTTTTGAAAGTCCGTGCGTAAAAAAAACATGTTGAGTTGTTGTAGTTGTGAAACTGTAAATGTAACTGTGACGGGTAAATTGTCCGCGTCTGTAAATAGGTATTTCATGGTCAATCCTTTCTAGATTGAGGTTGGGTTTTGGGTAGGAAGTTTTGTAGCCAAGGCGCAAGTAAAGGCTCACCGTAGTATGGGGTTTGTTCTGGGTGGGCGGTTTGCGTTTTGCTGCCGTTGTTCTTGGTGTGGTGTTTGCGTTTGGCTGTGGTGAGTTTGTTTGTGCCTGTGAGTTTGGACACTTTATCTCTGTGTTTTGACCGATCTTTGATCGGGGTAATTCAAAACTCATTTTGTTTCTTTGGCCTTTGGGCCTCAGATTTTGTGAAGCATTTTCACACTTGGAAATGTGTGCGAATCTCTGATTCGTCAAGCAAAAGAAAACCTGTGTGCTTGCACTCAATTTCTTCGCGGCACGGAATCTACAGGTCCTGACACATCGATTGAGGTACGAGTATCGATGTGTCGGCCTGTCTTTCTTTTTTACTTACTTTCTTGCGTTTAAAGCGGTAATTGGGGTGAATCGAGGAACGAGAGAGGGGAAAATCTCGCAAGATTTTCTCCTTCCTTTTTTACTTCCTGTTTTTTTGCCTTCCTTTCTGCCTAGCGATGGCTCTTGCTATTCGTTTTGCTCTGCGGTTGTTGATGTCTTTGGGACGTGTCCTGTTACTGAACACATCCCCTGCTTCTCCCATTTTGCTAAGGGTTTTTGTCACCGTAGTTATTCCTTTTCTGTTTTCCAGATACGATAGATACGATCTGTGCTGCCGCTGCTGTTGAGGTTGTCGTTTGTGGTTAATTCCTGATCTATCCGAGTGATCATTTTGTAACCTAATGCGCGACCATAGTTTGCTGAGTTTACCCGCTCACGTTCTCCGTAGGCTAAGAATGATTCGCCGTTACGTAAATCTCTGATGAATGCCCATTCCGATGATTTCTGCTTGGGATCAGGGATGGGTATGTCTGCCCGAATTTGACGCGCTCTACGTGTTATGACTGGAAGTTTTCTTACTTTCTTAGTGCCGTGTCCGATAAGTGCCATGTTGGATTCTCCGTTTTATGGTTGGGGTTATACTCGGTAAGAGCCAAGCGGTGGGGTAATTATAGAAAGCAGCATTAGCCACTTGAACAAGAGCGTAACGAAGTGGAGCGAAAAATTTTTTTGCGGTTGAAAAAAAGGGGGCTGTGAACCCCCCTGTTAAACTATTCTTCTGGGTCGCCGTACTGGTCAACCCAAACTGAGCCGTGATCTGTTAGCAGGTTGTTGATTTCTTCGTTGCGTGCGTCTAGTTCTTGAAACAATGCTTCAACTAGAAATGCTACTTCATGGGTGAAACCGTTAAATTCGACGGTGCAAGTTGGGAAGCTATAATCTCGCATTGGGATGGGCGCGCGTTTGCGTTTCGGCGCGTAATCTTTTGCGGTGTGATTGCTGGCTTGGTCTGCGCTCTGCGTCATTTCTGAATATAGAGTGCTGTGTGCTTTGGTGTGAAATATTCTATAGTGCAATTCTAGATAATTGGTTTTCATGGTTCTCACCGTAGTTTAAGGGGTTGTACCCCCCACCTTGGGCGGGGGGCGTTTGTTTTAGTGGTTGGCTGCGGCGTCCAGCGTCACGCGAATGTCATCCTCTAGGGCGATGCGTTCGGCCTGTGCTTTGGCGTTGGCTGGTGCGTCAAGATCAACGGCAATGCCAAGGGCCTGATAGCGTTTGATTTCGGCCTCTGATAGCGTGCGTCCCTCGTTGGGGTTCTTGGGTGCATTGCCTGTGCGCTGTTCGTTGTAGGCGCAATAAGTGAGACCGTCACGGGATGGGGTCTTTTCCTCGTGGTACTGACGGGCAGCGTCATTGATTTGCTGCATGATGCTTAGCTTGAAAGTCGCGGCCTCAAGCTCGGTTACTGTGGCGACAAACATGGGGCTGTCATATCCTTCCGACTGCCTTAAGCGGTTAGCTTGTGCGGTCAAGTTGGCAACTCTGCCTTTTAATCCTTGTTGGTTTGTCGCTGGTCCTTTGCCTTCACAGATATAGAAAAATTTATCGATTACCGCCTCTCCTATGATACGACGGTCAAATTGGGTTTGATCAGTAACACGATAGTCGCCATTGCGCTGAACTTCTGCGCTAAATTCCATAGAATGTTGGAAGTTAAGATAGGCACCTGCGGGGGTGCGTAACTCTGCAATTAGTGCCTCTTGCTGAGCTAGTTCTGCTTCAAATTTCGCGGTTAGTTCTTTTACGATTTTAGACATTGGTTATTACTCCATAAGTTTGTTTCACGTGAAACATAGGTTAAGATGTATCTGGCACGATCAGTGCCTCCCCGAAGGGTCTTTCCCTTTTGAACCTGCAACATTGTCTGAGGCGCATAAGGGGTCGGCGTGCCTATTGGCGGCGTCGACTCGACAACACTCGAAATTGGGTGTCAAGAGAAGACCACGTCTCTCTTGATGATTCGCTCAAGCCTATTTGCCCTACAGCAAATTGGCATTGACGAATCTATCTCCCAATTTCGTTTGTTGTAGACGCCTCTTGCCAATAGGTACCCGACCACGTTGTGTCTCAGACAAAACCTAATTATGTATTTGTTCTTCACAAATTCCTTTTTAAACCTGTTCTTTCTTCCTTTCTTTGAACCTCTTTCTTCCTGTAAAAAGCGGGGAGGGGGCTAGGGGACAACAAGACGTCCCCGATCTGTGGTGATACCCTCAATGGGTATCAGCGCAGATGGACTACACTAGCAACAAGAACAACCTCACCGTAGTAGCGCAACGCTGGCAACGAACAAAAAGAATAATATGTACGGGCCATAGCCCGTCCCTTAGCCCCGCAGGGTTTTGATGCCCGTAAGGAATAGCCCTTGTACTCACCCGCAAGGGTGGACACTCCTATAGTGTCCATTCATGAGTGGAAGGTTAACAGCTCCAACCTTAAATGTGCATTGACAAAGGACTAATTACAACGCCAAAGATGGGGGAGATACAGAGGGGGCAGTGATGAAGGACATTACTAAACAACGCAAACTGACAAGAAGGCAGAGCGCATTGGTTGATACACTCGTAGCCGAAGGGTGTAGTATTAAAGCTGCGGCTGAGAAAGCAGGATATGCAGCGGGTGAATCTGGAAGAGTGAGTGCATCCAAGACGTTACGCCTACCGCATGTGCAGGAATACATGATGGTGAGGATAACTGAGACTATGGGTCTGAACGCTACGTTAGCTGCTGCTAGGGTTGCTAGCCTCGCTTCGGGTGCTAAGTCTGAGTATGTGCAGCTTGAGGCTAGTAAGGACATATTAGATCGGGCGGGATTCAAACCTATCGATAGGTCACAGGTTCAGATAGCTGGCGATATTCGGGTTAGTATAGACCTGACGTAGAGTGTGAGCCTGTTGTGAGTTTTGCAACCTAGTGTGAACCTCTCTGACGGGCAGGGGGGTTAAAACTTGGTGTTTCTGTATATCCATGTGGTCTAACTCCCTCATTTTTTTCCATCAGAGTAAAAAACAAATTATACTTTGTGCGTTTTATTTTTTTCTT
>Ga0209634_1001261_pt1 | contig 18761 bp, 19 predicted proteins | sample LinPmetageLP40_FD_184043 | JGI IMG/M metagenome (GOLD analysis project Ga0209634, IMG submission 184043) | Marine viral communities from the Pacific Ocean - LP-40 (SPAdes) (version 2) | ecosystem: Environmental > Aquatic > Marine > Oceanic | place: Pacific Ocean | collected 2010-08-26 | reverse complement strand
AACTAAACAATCGTCTAGTTATTGGTCTAGTGGAACTGGGTACGGTCATGATCAAAAATCAGAATGGGATATTATGAACTACTTACAAAGTCAATCAGATAAAACGGAAGATATTCATCAACATGTTAAAAATATTATAGATATTCTAAAAAAACAAAATGATAATCTCATCAGTTCTGATAAAATAGTTTTGTACAATATTATTAAAAGTAATTATGAAGGTGTTGTTCTATTAGATTTGACAAAAAATATACAATTCTATCAAAGTTTACTAGTATTGTTAGAAATTCTTAAACTTGATAAAGAACAATATGTTGAGTTTAAACAAAATACAATTAATATCTTTAATCAAATTAAAGAAATTTTACATATTCCACATGAGAATGAATCTTTTGTTGATCTTAATGACTTAACAAAGCAGTATGAGTTTCTCGATGAGTATATTTTAGAAGAAAATACAAGTATTCAATTAAATGAAGACAGTTATCTTTCTCTTGTAAAAAAGGAACAAAATGGTTTATTTGAATTAAATCAAAATCATTTATTTTTCAAAAATATATCTCCATGTACAAATAAGAAAAATATTATTAGAATTGTTTCAGAAATATCTTCTCTAAAATCAAATCTTCCTATTAACTATGATTCAAGTATTGTATTAAGAACATGTGAAAATATTCAATGTATTTCATTTTTAATCATAGGACCAAAAGATACACCTTATCATAATGGGATTTTTGAATTTCATGCTTATTTTCCTCCTGATTATCCAAATGTAGTTCCTAAAGTTCTAATTGAAACAACAAATGGTGGACAATTTAGATTTAATCCAAATCTTTATGCTAATGGTAAAGTATGTTTATCTTTGCTTGGTACATGGAGTGGACAAAAGGGTGAAAGCTGGAATCCAGGCATATCGACCTTCTTACAAGTTTTGATTTCTATTCAATCTCTAATTATGATTGAGAAACCATATTTTAATGAACCAGGTTATGAAAGATCGATGAACACACCATCTGGAATAAAACATAGTAATGATTATAATGATAATATTAGATTTGGAACAGTAGCATATTCAATGATTCAACAAATTAAAAATCCTAAACCATGGTATAAAGACTTTATTCATGAACATTTTAAATTGAAGAAAGATGAAATTCTTTCTACAATTGAAGAATGGAAAAATGAGAGAAAAAATTCAAAATTAGAAGTAGTATTTGAAGAACTAAAATCAGCATTAATAAACGATATTTAATTTAAAAAAGGATTATTACTTTTTGGTTTATTTAATAAATTATTATCATCTTGATCAAAAGATACATTTATTGTTTCAAAACTTACAGTAAGTGGAGAATCGGTATCGACTAAACCACTCAAGTCTTTTTCATCGACTTTGATTCGTTCATAGTTTTCAGTAAGATCATCAACTCCAGGTTTATTTAATGTATCTTGTAAATTAACATTTTGATTTGGTTGTTGTATAGTTGTCTGTTCTGGTTGTTTTGGTTGTTGTCGAGTTGGCTGTTTTGATTGTTGTCTAGATGGTGGTTGTTGTCTAGATGGTGGTTGTTGTTGTCTAGATCGTGGTTGTTGTCTAGATGGTGGTTGTTGTCTAGATGGTGGTTGTTGTCTAGATGGTGGTTGTGTGACTCTATTCGAATCTTGATTATTTTCACTTTCGCTGATTAAATTATTTAAATCAGAATTTAATTTATTTAATCGTATTTTAATTTGTTTTAATTCAGAAGGATCAATTGATTTAACTAATGTATCATATTTTTGTTTGTATTTTAAATATTTATTTTTATACATTTCATTTACCATTATATATATAATCATAGATTTTTATTCTAAATTAAATTAAATGATATTAGATGGAAAAAGAACAATTTATCCAGATTTAATTAATAAAAAATATTTGATAAAAGTATGTGAAAATAAAGATAAAATTAATCTAATGATAGAATATTTAAAAAAAAATTTAAATAATTCTTTAATTGGAATAGATTTTGAATTTAATAGAAGTAAAGATAAAACAAAAAGAGAAATAGCATTAATGCAAATAAGTATAGATAATAATTTAAATTCAATAATAATTTATCTATTTAATCCAAATGATTTAAATGAAGAAAATTTAAATATTTTAAAAAAATTTTTACAATCTAAAACAAATACTAAAATTATTCACGGTGGTGAATCATTAGATATACCTTACTTATTTTCAGAAATTTTTAAAACAAATCAAGAACAAATTGAATTTTGTCATAATTTATATGATACTAAATATTTATGTGAATATTACAATATAGAAAATAAATTAAATGAAAATAAATGTAAAATATATTATTTATTAAAACAAATGAATGTAGTAAATAATAAACAATTTGATTTTTTAATGAGTAATGAAGAAAAAATGGGTCCAATTTATAATATTTATATTGAAGTTAAAAATTTAAAAAAAGAGTTAATTTTATATTCAGCTTTTGATGTATTATTTTTACAAGAACTTTATAGAAAGTTTCCAAAAAATGAAATTTATCAAAAATTAATACCAGAAATATCAAATGTTCATTTTATTTTAAAACAAGTTGATTTTTTTGATATTCTTACAGTAAATTATAATAAATTTAATTTAATGTTTTTTTATGAAAATACAGATCGAAATACACTGGTTAATATATATCAAAAAAAATTAAAAGAATATGAAATAAAGTTTAAAAATATAATTGATATAACATATTTTAAAAAGTTTTTTTTATTGTTTATTAAATATGAAATTTATAAAAATTTAATTGATAAACATAAAATTTATGAAAGAAAAAATGTACAAGCAACAGAAGAGTTACTAAATTTTTTTACTATAATGGAAAAATATATAAATCCAAATGATTTTAAAATATTATACAATTATTTAAAGAAATAATACATTATACTATTAAGAATAAAATGAATAATCCCCAAGAAAATGTTAGTAAACCTCTAATTAGAAGGAAAAAACCAGGACGTACTTTACTTGTTAAAGTGAACCAAGATGAAGACAGTTCTTCAGTAAATGAAATTTTAAATGGACTACAAGGTTTGCAATCAAATGTAGTAACAGAAAAAACTTCTTCACATTTTTTAACTTTTGATTCAGTAGATAATTCTCTTGCTGCTCTCAAAACACTGAAAAGAGATCATTCAGATAAACTTCGTGTAAAATTTGCTCATTACAGAGTATTCTTTACAATGAAGGGATTGACTGAAGAAACTGATTATAATACTGTAAAACAAGAACATACAAAATATATTGAAGAAAATACTGGAGGAAATGTATTATACTACAAATTATATAAGAAAAATAACAACTATTTAGAATGTGGTGATCTAACAGTTGATACTAAAAACTGTTTTGATAATTTAATGACGGATGATGATGGTGGATTCCGTAATTATAACTTAAGTGAATCACTTAGTGGTAAACACTTTAGATATAACAGAAATAGAAGATCAGATGATGTTGAGCCAGAAAATGCATTAGCCTAAATATTTACATATAAAATGGAATTATCAGTGATGTCATATTTATCAAGTGTATAGTTTGATTTTAACTTTTTATTATTATAATATAAATTATTAAAATTAAACATTTTATTTATTTCTTTAATTTTTGTCTTTTTTGATATTTGAGGCAATGAGATGATATTATTATCTTTTCTAACTTTTATATTAACGAATGGATCTGATTTAAAAACTAAATAATTTTTATCATCTTCAAGTTGATTAATTATTTTGTTATTACATGTCCAAATTTGATCATTAATTTTTAAATTATAATATCTTTCAATATAATTTTTTATATTAATTTCTGATGTAAATTTTAGTTTCAAATTAATTATTTCACAAGTTACAACTTCAATGTTAATCATCTGATTATAAGATTATTTAGATTTTAAATTTTTTAATCTCATATTAATTAAATCAATTTTTTGGTTAATTAGAATAATACACTTACATAAACTGGTAGGAAAATCTTCATTGATAACTTGAATTTTTAATTCTTCAAAACAAATTAAATTATCTTTATCATCAATCGGAGCAGATAGATTAATTATATTAGTAAAAATAAAAATAAAATAATTACTTAATTCGGGAAACCATTTATTTTCTAAAAGAAGTTCAGTATAATTTATTTTGAGAATACTATTTTCAATAAAATAATCTTTATTTTTATCATATAAAAGTTCTATTTTTTTATTAATTTCTTCTATATTATCTAGAATTATTTTTATATTACCATTAGTAAATTCATTGATTAAAAAATCTAAATAAGCTTTTTCAAAATTTTTATTAATTGATTGTAAAATATTATCATAACCTTTAACTAAATTATCATAAACTATTTCATAGTTTTCTAAAAAATATTTTATATCAAACTTAGGATCAATAAATTTTACAGAAGATAATAAAGTAACACATTGATTTTCTAATTCTAGAATAGATTCTTGACTTGTGTCAATATTTTGTTCCTTTATTAACTTTATATGTTCTTTTCTATTGTAATATGAAACTATAATTCTTTCAATAGTTCTATTTTTATCTAATTCTTTCCAATTTTTAAATAGTTCATTATAATTAGAAATAAAGATATGAAACTTTTTTAAATTAAGATTTTCTTCTCTAAATAATTCATTTATCTTTTTTGACCAATATATTAAATTTATATCTATATTATGTAATGATTCTGTTCCCATGATATCTTCTGTGTATATATTAAATAAAAAACTACTTATTAATATATTTGGAGTAATATCTAAATTTCCATATCTATTTTTTATTAAGTTAATAAAATTCTTAAATATAGTTATAATTTCTTTTTTTTTAATAAGTTTCATAAATTCTTCAATATGTATTCTTTGATCCAAATTAAAAAAATTAATTTTTTTAATTTGTTTATTTATTAAAAATTCTCTAAAAGTTCTTTGTATTAAAATTATTTTTTTTTCACTCATAAATATTTATATATATTATATAATATATATAAATAATAAACTATAAACTAAATATTCTATCACAAATAGCTGTAGCATTTAATTTTTTATCTTCATTTTCAAATTTAGATTTATCTTCAATATTCAAAAATTTTTTATCATAAATATTTCTTTTTTCTGTGTTAGTTAAAATATATTTAGCGATATTTAATTTTTTAATATCATTTTTTTGGTTCTGTGTTAAAAAAGGTAAAAATTTGTATTTTTTAATACAAAATTGATAAGAATTAGTTATATCTTCACTTGTAGAATCTTTATCTGCATTTAAAATTTCATATAAATTTAATTTACCTATATCCATATAATTAATAAATTATAAATTAAATAATTATTAAACTAATTAATTGAATTAAAATAATTTTTTACATTTGTTTCATTATAAACAACTAAATTATCAATAACATTTTTTAAGATATATTTGTTTTTAATTTTTTTTAAATTTATATTTTCATTTTTTTGTTTAAAATTTAAATAATTATTAAAAGCATATCTAATTTCATAATCAAATAAGCTAATGTTATTATCATTTAATATTTTTATAAATTTAAAATATTCCATATATATATAAAATTAGAAAAATAATATAAAAATTGATTAAAATATATATAAAATTATATATATATAATAATTAATAATGTTAGAACATAAAAGCAAAATTAAGCAACTTTTTGGTAATATTACTAAAGGAGACGAATTCGAAATTATGTTTAATAATTACAAGAGTGATAATAAATTAATCATTGGTGATTTTATAAATGTAATGAAATACATGAAATATAGAAGTCAACTTGATAAACTTGTAGTTAAAAATATTTTTCAATTAGATATAGCATATTCTAATTCATTTGAAAATGTATTTAGATTTAGTATGAAAGATGAAGATAATGTTAATAGTTTTTTAGAAACTGTTCATCAGAAAAAAAATACTAAAATATTTGAACTAATAGTTGATCAATTCTTAGACAAATTTGAATTAATTCATAAAATAAAATCTAAGAGTAACATTACTGATTTTAATGATTATGATATTAGACTTAGAAAATCAAAAGAGCAAACAATTGGAAAATCTGATTTAGATAAATTAAAAAAATTATCAAACGATGATAATAAGAATATTATATTTAGATTAAAACAGAGATTATCATTGGAAATTAAAAAAGATTTACATATAGATCTTACAATTACAAAAATGGATAATGATATTAAAAATATAAATAATTCTGAAAAGAACTATGAATTAGAAATTGATTATTCACCAGAAGCTAAACCAAATGATAAAATGCTTGATGTTATCATGTCTGAAATTATTAGTATTAAAAAAGTATTACAACAGAGTGATCATGTTATAAAAAATGATTCAACAAGTGATATTATTAAGGCTTACAAAACATTAATGTATGGAAGTAATAACAATAATTTTAATAATTTATATTCAATGCAACCAATAAATGCGGAAGTTCAACACTTTGTTGATAATATTCCAAATAAATATAGTGTAACAGATAAAGCAGATGGTGATAAATTTGTCTTGTTTATTCATATGGGATTAATGTATTTAATTTCTAATAATTTAAATGTCAAATTAATAAAAACAACAAATGGAGCAGATGAAATTGATAGTACTGTAATTGAAGGAGAATATATTTATCTTGAAGAAAAACAAAAATATTTATTCATGACATATGATTGTTTGTATTATGATGGTAAAGATTTGAGAAATGAAGTTTCATTACAAAAAAGACAAGAAAGTATGGTAAAGGCACTTAATATTATTTTTCCTAAAAACAAATATTATAAGATAAAAGACTATGATAAGGATTTTAATATTAATAAGATTAAAAGTCATTATCAAAAAGAAATAGAAATGTTCTTTGATAGTTTAGATAAACATATTAACGAGATTAATAAAAATGATATATTATTCTATCCAAAAATATTTTTATATCCAACAGGAGCAAGTAAGTCAGAAGTTTTCTTATTTTCCATATTAATCTGGAATAACTGTACAATTAACTCTCAGGTTAAATGTCCGTATGTATTAGATGGTGTTATTTATACCGGTATTGAACAAAAGTATACAAGAGATAAGAAAGCTCAAAAATTACCAATTTATAAATTTAAACCACCTACAACAAATTCTTTGGATGTTTATATTAGAATTGAGAAAAACAACGAGACTGGAAAAGAAATGGAAATTTTTGATAATTCATTACCTGATATTATAAAAGATAAAACTTTTAGAGTTGTTAATTTTTATGTTGGTGACATGATTGGAGATAAGGAAGTACCAGTTAAATTTATGCCTGAGCAAAATAATCATCAAGCTTTTTTTCCAATAGAAGATGGTCAAGTAAGAGATGTTAGAGGTAATCTTGTACAAGATGATACAGTTATTGAAGTTAACTATAATTTAGATTCTAAATTACCACATCAATATAAATGGAAAGTTTTAAGAACAAGATGGGATAAGACTGAATCAGTTAAAAGAAATAGAAAAAGATATGGTAATTTTAATGATATTGCAATTAGAGTATGGAAATCTATTAAGGAATCTGTTACAATTGAGGAAGTTAAAAATTTATCAAATCCAAAGAATTATGTGACTCAGATGAAAATACTTTCTTCTAGATTAAATAGTAGTATAATTTCCTCTCAAAAGAAACAGGATATTTATTATCAAAAAGTTACAAACCTCATTAAGAAACTTCGTGAATTTCATAATTGGATTAAATCAATTATTATCTATACATATTGTTCACCAATTAAAGGTGCTAATGGTAAATTTCAAAGACAAAGTGTACTTGATATTGGTTGCGGTAGAGGTGGTGATATTTTAAAAATCTATCATGCCCGTGTAGGAGAATATGTAGGTTTTGATGTTGATTTTGAAGGTATCTATTCTGCGACAGATGGTGCTATTAGTAGATTTAGTTATCTCAGAAAAAAGTTTCCAGATTTTGGTAAAGTTACTTTTTTACAAGCAGATGCTTCAGCACTATTAAATCCATCAGATCAAGAAAAAGCTCTTACAAATATTTCAGATGAAAACAAAAAAGTAATTAGTAAAGTATTTAGTAGTAATAAAAAATATGATGTTATTACTTCACAGTTCGTAATTCATTACCTATTTTCAAGTTCTACTTCTATCAAGAATTTAATAACTAATATTAAAAATAGTTTAAAAAAGGATGGATATATTTTACTTACTCTATTTGATGGAGATATAATACATTCTAAATTTAATGAAAAAGGTAGATATACATCTGTTTATACAAACGAAGAAGGACAAAGAGTTAAATTATTTGAGATCATTAAAAAATATGACGGTGATCTAAAACATAAAACAGGTCAAGCGGTTGATGTTCATATGTCATGGATTAGTAACGAAGATACTTATTTGGAAGAATATTTAGTATCAAAAGAACTTTTAGTTAATACAATGAAATTGGCAGGTTGTCGTCTTGTAGATACAGATTTATTTCAAAACATATTTAAATTAAATAAACCATATTTTCAAGAAGCTATTAAGTACGAAGAAAATCAAAAGAATAAACAATTTTATGAAAAAGTAGCACAATTTTATGGAGATTTGAAGGGTGCTGATAAAGAGAGTAGAGATTGGTCTTTCTTATTTAGATATTATGTATTCCAAAAAATTGAATAATACTTATTTTTCTTTTATTTATTTTAATGGCTACTATTAGTTCACATAATATTTTTAATAAAAACTCAAAAATTATTTTGGATTCAAAGCATGGAAGAAGTATCTGTTTGGAAGAACTAAATTTATTTCTATTTGGAGTAAAGGAAGTTCCTAAAACTAGTTGTGTATTTACATTAAAAGATAAGAATATTATCTTTATGAAAGATAAAACACATTATTTACCTTTTTTACAATTTTCGAATTATTGTGATGCTATTGGATCTTTAGAAAATTATAACAGAGATTATCTTTTAATTAATTATATGAATGTAAATAATGAAAACCTAGATCTATTTCAGAGTAAAATTAAAGATTTCTTAGAAGAATTTGTTACATTTTTAAAAGATAGAAATTCTATTAATAGTAATTATATTTTGGAATATATTGGTGAAACATATACAAAAGCAAGATTTGAATGTTATAATCAGTTGGCAAATATTTACACAATATCTTTTGATACACCTTATAAAAAAATAGTATTATCATTTGGCGAGGAAGATCTAGATCATAAATTTTATGTTAATTTGGAAGAATATAATTTAAGAAATATTTACAAGTTTATTCAAAAAGATTTACTTTTAAATAATCCTGATGAATTTGTTAAAAAACATTTAACAAAATTAGTAGGAAATAAATATTTTGGTGAATTATTATTTTCAAGTCATAATGATAAAGATGAATATATTATTAATGTAAGTCAATTAGATACAATTATTCAATATAAATCTAATAAACTAAAATCAGAATATTTACAACATTTTATGTATCTTTACAGAAAAACAAAATTATATCATGATGATGGTGGAGAAATAATGTTAAATTTTGAAGGATTTCAAAAATATTTACTTAATTGTGAAAGCAAGTATTTAGAATCATTTGAGGTAAGGGAGAGTATAAATCATCTGTATTACAAGATTACTAATGAACTTATTAATTGTTACAAAGAATTATATAATAGCAAATGTTAATTTATTTTATAAAAATTGATTATAATTAAAGTTATGATTATAATTTTGTATATAATGAAAGCAATTAGTTTATTTTCAGGAATGGGTGGCGATTCTTTAGCAATTAAAAATTGTGGTATAAAGTTAATAGCATACTCTGAAAAGGAAAAGAAATTTTGTGAAACTCATGATTGTAATTTTGATCCTAGTAAATGTAAATTATTAGGGGATGGTGATATTACAAAAACAACAGAAGAAGAAATCTTAAAGTATAAAAATAAAAAGGTAAATCTTATATTTGCTGGTTTTCCTTGTCAAGGATTTTCTAATGCTGGTAAGAAACTACCTAGTGATCCAAGGAATACATTATTTACACATTTTCATCGAGTAACCAAATTACTAAAACCAAAATATATTATTGGAGAAAATGTAAAAGGTTTACTATCCCGTAAAACAGATTCAGGTGAAAATTATATAGATGTTATTGAATCAGAATTTAGTAATTTAGGATACAATATGTCACATCAAGTGATGAAAGCACATAAATATGGAGTACCACAAAAGAGAGAACGACTTATTATTGTAGGTGTTTTAAATGGACCTAAGTTTGAATTCCCTGAAGAACTTGATACTAAACCAAACTTATTAAATATTGTTAAGTTTGATATGACAGGTGCCACAAAAATTAATGAAGATAACCCAAATTATCATGTTTTTAATACTATTCCAGAAGAATGTATTTTAACAGATATGGATAACGATGAAGATATTGATGATCCTCATCCTAATTTGAAACTATTAGCAAATGATGTTGATTATGAATATGGTGGTAAACCATATGATAACAGATTATCATTTAGTAAACGAATATCAAGTATTCATGGAGAGATTATTGATATTCGTAACCCTTGTAAAACAATTATATGTACATATGCGAGACAACCAAGATTATTTGTTCCATTAAAAAATAAAAATGGATATTATCTGAGATGTTTACTCCCAGATGAATTAAAACAAATTCAAGGTTTTCCAAAAGATTATAAATTAACAGGAAAAAAATCTGATAAAATTGTAATGATTGGTAATGCTGTTCCACCACCATTAATAGAAATTGTAATTAAAAAATTAATTAGTTAATAAATTAAAATTTTATTTAGCATCAACTCGTATATTTGTGAAACCACAGCCTTTTCCCCATCTTAATACACCTTTTAATGTTTTATTACTATTAGAATATTTTATAATAATATCTTTTTTTTTTATGAATTCTACATTAGTAAAATTAATAAAGTTAATTGAACTCCACCATCTTACATTAAAATCATTATTAATTATATTTCCAGAAGTTGTAAGAAAATAATGTTTATCATTAAATATTTCAGATAATCTACTATTTATTTGTATTAAAAATTCAGTTTTAATATCATTATTATTAATTCTTTCTAATACTTTTTCTAAATATTTTGTCCTCCAATCTATTCCAGCATGTTTGTACCCATTTAAACTAGTCTTTCCTGGATATAATGTTCTGTATGTATTTTTAAGTTCACAAACAAATTGAGTTTTTGGATCACCACATTTAAATGCATCTTTAGACCATTCATCAAAGTTAGGTATAGCTGCTTTTATTTTATAATGTTCCTTAATATCTGGTAAAATTTTGTAAAATTCTTCAGCATAAATCATACCAATATTATAATGTTTACCAATACCATTTAAAACCTGTACAGATTTATCCCATGGTAACTTAAATTTATTTACAGGTGAAAGAGTTCTTGTATGTTTACTTTCTACATTATACCATTTATCATTATCTTTAATTTTAATTTGAAAATCATAATGATTATTCATTCCTCCACCAATTGATCTAATATCAGTAATAGTCGTATTCATTGTATTACAAAAATGATCATATATTTTTTTTCCAATTAAATTATTATTTCCTTCTAAATATTTTTTAGTTTCATTACAAATCGTACTTATAGTTGGGTTATCATCATTATACGTCATTTAATTATAAATATTATTAAATAATATTATTTATAATCAATTTTTAAATTTGTGAATATATTTATGGTAATAAATTAATTTCAATGTATGGGGTAACATAAGCATAGAAAGTTGGGATGTGAACAGCATCAAGTCTGTATACTAATGGATCGTAGTACATATAAGTAATTGGTTGATTAATTACTGGAACAAAACTTTTAGCTTGTCTGTAAAAGTCATCACTTTCTGATGAACTATCGTTAGATTTTCTAGATTTTCTAGATTTAGATTTTCTAGATTTTGATTTTCTTCTTTTACCGCCTCCTTCTTGTTCTTGAGCATATCTACCTCTAAAGTTTTTAAGATTTTTTTTAAAGTTAGTAACTTGTTCTGAGCTATTTTTAACTTCATATGGTCTTAAAGAAAAGTTAACTTCATCGTTTACTTTTTTCTCACTGACTTCAAAATGATAATATTTCCCTCCTTGTTTGCTTCCTTTGTATACAGTAAAGTAGAACTTGGGAATATTATTATTAAAATGTTCTGAAAGATTCTTGTAAAGTTTTTTACCTGCTTCAACAGAGTTTTTGGCAGTTACCTTACTTTTAAAGTCTCCTTTAATATATGGATTTACAAGTCTGTAGGTATTGGACATATACTATACATTAGATTTTTTATAATATTTTATTTTAATAAATTAAATCTTTTCTACTTTTTTGGCTTCTACTTTTACTAAATTTTTTTCTAATAATTCTTTACCTTCTGTTTTAAAATCAAATGTGCAATTATGTTGTTCAGGTAATCGACATTTTATACAAAAAATTAAATTACACTTACATGTATGTGCCATTATTCCAGTTTTTTTGTTACATTTAAAACATCTCTGCTTTCCCATATATACTATATATATAGATATAATAATTAAATCAATTTTTTAAGATACATATTTAAAACAAAATTAGATAATAAGATTATATGGTTAAGATCTTAGAGTTAAAGACTACTCAAACCGGCCCAATAAAAATTTTAATTGATACACTTAACTCATTGCTAAATGATGTTAATATTACATTTTTTCCAAATAAAGATGATGACGAAAAAAATGGTATTTTAATTAAGGAAGTAAATAAAACAAATTCAATCCTTGTTCATTGTAAATTGGAAGCAGATAAGTTTGAAATTTATGATTATAATTATAACCTAGATAAATTAGTAATAGGTATTAATCTAAATAACTTTTTAAAATGTATCAAGTGTATGAATAATTTCGATACTATGTCATGGATTATAGATTCTGACGATATGAATAAATTAATTATGGTTCTTGAAAATGAAAAAGAAAAGAAAACATTTAGAATAAATTTAATGGATTTGGAAAATTTATCTTATGAAATTGAACCAGTAGAGTTTCCATATGCGATTACTATGGCTTCACAAGATTTTCATAAATATTGTAAAGATATGTCATCCGCAACAAATAAAATTGAATTAAAATGTACAGCAGAAAGTATTACATTTTCTGGTAAAGGAGAAATAGGACATATAGATTTTGAATTACCGACCATGGAAGGTGGTTTAAGTATTGATAATTTAACAAATAGCGATGAAATAGTTCAAGGTTTATTTGAATTAAAATATTTAATAATTTTTACAAAATGTACTAATTTATGTAATGAAGTTATGTTATTTTTGAAGAATGATTATCCATTAGTTGTTCAATATTCAGTAGCTGCTTTAGGTAAAATAAAATTGGTTCTTGCTCAAAGTAAGGGTAAAGACTATTATTAATATAATTATTAATAAAAATAATTGATATTATATTAATTTAAATATAATATTAACTATTAATTATAATGACTAAGATTATAGCATGGAATGTTAATGGTATAAGAAGTATAATTAAAAAAAAACATCTTTTAGATTTAATTGAGAATGAAAAACCAAGTGTAATTTGTTTCGGTGAAACAAAATTGAGTTGTCCAAGTGTAGATGTTGAAGAAGACCTGAAGGGAAAAATACCAGGATATAAATACAGATATTTTGATACATGTAAATCAAGGGGTGGATATAGCGGTACTGCTATTTTCAGTAAAAAAAAACCATTAAATGTAAATTATGGAATTGGAATTCAAGAATTGGATATGGAAGGAAGAGTAATAACATTAGAATTTGATAACTATTTCTTAATTCATGTTTATACACCTAACTCCGGACAAGCTCTACAAAGACTCAAATATCGAGTAGATACTTGGGACCCAGCTTTCAGAGAATATTTAAAAGGGTTACAAAAAAAGAAAAATATTATTGTTTGTGGTGATTTAAATGTTGCTAATGAAGAAATAGATATTCATAGTCCAAAAACAAATAAAAAAAGTGCTGGTTTTACTGATCTAGAAAGAGAAAGTTTTAAAAAGCACTTGAACGATTTAGGTCTTATTGATACATTTAGACATTTAAATAAAGACGAAATAAAATATAGTTATTGGTCTTATATGAATAAATCAAGAGAAAAAAACAAAGGATGGAGAATTGATTATTTTTTAGTTTCTAAAAAACTATTACCAAATGTAACAAAGTCAACAATCCTTACAGGTGTTATGGGCAGTGATCATGCACCAGTTAAACTTAAAATGAAAAGTTCTTAATCTTTATTATCTTTGTTGTATTTACATCATAAAATATATTTTTATTTGGTATTTGTTTTTCTTTTATCATGGTAGAAATTTTTTTATATAGAATATTTCTTTCATTTTTATCTGAGTGAATCGTATTTACATATTGTTTAACTTTTATAAGTTTATGAGTTAAATGTAATTTTGACCATGATTTTTTAAATATAAAATCATCTGAATATACTGTTTCAGATTCTGATAATATTTTTTCATTTTCTGTTAAGTTGCTTTCTAAATAATTTGAAAAATTATAATTGTTATGTTGGTTCGATAAATTTAATAATTCAGTATAGTAATTTTTTTGAAGATAATCTTTAATGTTTTTTATCATTATAATAAATTCATTATATTTCTTTATAGTAAAAATTGAATTAAAAATATATAATCTTATAAATTAATCAATGGAAAGTATTAGTTTAGATGAACTATTTGCCATAAGAATACAACTATCTGATTATATTTTATCTGAACATGATATTGTAAAAAAACTAAAACAGATTCTTATTTATTCTTACAATTATTCTGTAACAGAAGCAAATTTGTTTTTGAAAGAATTTTATGATACTTATCTACCTGACTCAAATATAACTTTAGAAATGATACATGATATTTTTGTTAATGTTATTCCTTTGAATATGTTAAGTAATTTCAATAATATACCTGCTGAACCTTTATTTGAAATGCCTATCAATTCTAATTTAAATACAATAAATGAAGAATCAAATGATAGTAATACAAATAATACAAATTCTGATAATGAATCTAGCAGCGATTCTGCTGATGATAATAATGATAATAATGATGATGATAATAGTAATCAAAATATTATTCAAACATTTGAATATCAAATTCCCCTAAATGAATTAAGTAATAATTTAGCAACTAATATCAATATTGTATCGCAATTTTTAAATCAACTTCAGAATTCATTTGCTACTCAACTTGATGAAGCAGCAGCTGAAGAAGAAGATGAATTTGAAGATATTCTTGTTACTCTTGATGATAAAGAATTGGATAGTTTTCCAAAGAGAAAATTAACAGAAAAGTTAGAAGAAAAATGTTCAATATGTATGGTAGGTTTTGATGTAGATGATGAAGTTTATGATACTAAATGTAATCATATTTTTCATACAGATTGTCTAAATACCTATCTAAAAAATTATGGATATAAATGTCCTGTATGTAGAACTGAATTGGGTAAAACAAAAGCACATCATTAATTTTTAATTAAATTTTAATTAAAAATTGAATAGATAATTATCTATAATATTTTTTTATAACTAATGTCTCAAGAGAAAAATGAGCTTATAATTACTGTTTGTGGTCCTGTAGATGCTGGAAAAAGTTCTCTCATTGGTGTACTTACAAAAGGAGAACTAGATGATGGTAGAGGACTAGCAAGGAGTAGAGTATTAAAACATTCACATGAACTTGAAACAGGTCGTACTAGTAGTATAACATTAAACCCAGTTAAATATGTAACCAATGATGATGAAGTTTGTTTAGAAACAACAAAAACAAAAAAAAATTCAGAAATAAAAAAAGTAAAGGATCTTAATTTTGAAGAAAAATATAGAAATTTAAATTCAGAAAAAGTAATTTCACTAGTTGATCTTGCTGGACACGAAAAATATCTAAAAACTACTGTTTTTGGTGTCACTGGACTGTTTCCAGATAGGGGAATTGTTGTTATCGGGGCAAATACAGGTATTACAAAACTTACTCGTGAACATATTGGTATTCTGTTATATCTCAAAATTCCAATTGTAATTGTAATTACAAAGATAGATTTAGCTCCTTTACATGTTTATCAAACTCTTTGTAATAAAATTAAAAAACTTTTATCAAAAAATACATTTGGTAAAATCATTTATTTTGTGAGTAGTGGTGAAAAGGCTAATGAAGAAACAAATACATATGTAGATACAATGATTACAAACACTGAAATTATCCCTGTTATATCTGTATCAAATAAAGATGGTACAAATATAGACAATCTTCATAAAATAATTTATTCTATTCCAAAAAGAGATAAATGGGATGCTAAAAAGAAAAAGGGAACAGTTGTGTATATTGATTCTACTTTTTATGTTCAGGGTATTGGATTAATTATATCAGGTACAGTTAGAGATGGAGTTATAAAAGTAAAAGACAAAATGTATATTGGTCCAGATAACGGCAAATTTAAACAAGTTGTTGTTAGAAGTATTCATAATTCTATTAGAGATGATGTATTAGAAGTAGGACCAAATGTTCAAGCATGTTTCGCAATTAAACCAACAAATGTAAAAGATAATATTAACAGAAGTACAATTAGAAAAGGTATGGTAATGATTGATGATATTGAAAAATGGAAAACAAATGTTGTAAAATCTTTTAAAGCAAGAGTAACTATTTTACATCATTCTACTACAATTAAATCTGGTTATGAACCAATGATTCATTGTGGTCCAATTAGACAAACTGCTATACTTAAACTAGATGAAGAAAGAGAAAAACTTAAAAGTCATGATAGTGAAATTGTAGAATTTACATTCAAGTCACATCCTGAATTTTTAGAAGAAAATATGACATTATTCTTTAGAGATGGCAATACCAAAGGAGTTGGTGAAGTTATTTCGTTAATTTAATTTAAAGAACTATTAATAATTTATATAAATGTTTAAACGAAGTAGAAAATTAATTAAGGATGTACTTGATGATAAAAATTTAATTAATCAACATATTACAGTTTGCGGATGGATTTGTAATTTTAGAGTTCAAAAAAGCAATGGTATTTCTTTTATTACTTTAAATGACGGTACAAGTTTAATAGAACTTCAAATTATTGTAGACCCTCAAACACCTGAACAAGTAGAATCATTTAAATTAATTTATGATAAAGGTACAAAAGGTGTTTCAATATGTGTTTCAGGTACTTTAGTAGAAAGTCCAATGTCTGGACAAGATGTTGAACTAAAAGCTGACAAAATTCATATATATGGATCAGTAGATGCCAGTGGATACCCTATTTCAAAAAATAAATTAACACTAGATCATATAAGAAAATTTCCACACTTAAGAATAAGAACAAGAACTATTGCTTCAGTTTCTAGATTAAGAAATACCTGTTCTATAGCAACACATGAATTTTTTCAATCACATTGTTTTAAATATGTTCATACTCCAATTTTAACCTCAAATGATTGTGAAGGTGCTGGAGAAACTTTTAATATATCAAATATACTAGGAGAGGAACCATTTTTTGGAAAAAATGTTAATTTAACTGTATCTGGACAATTACACGGTGAAACATATGCCTCGGCATTAGGAGATATTTATACATTTGGTCCAACATTTAGGGCTGAAAACTCAAATACATCTAGACATTTAGCAGAATTTTGGATGATAGAACCTGAAATGTGTTTTATAAATTTAGATGATTTAATGAATATAACGGAGGATTATATAAAATATTGTATTAAAAAATGTTTAGATTGTAATAAAGATGAAATTATGTTTTTTGATAAGCACTATCAGCAAGGACATTTTGATTGTATTAAAAATTTATATGAAAATAACTTTAGTAGATTATCATATACTGAAGTTATTGAGTTACTAGAAAAAGAAATTAATGAAGGTAGAGTTATTGTAAGGGATAAAACTTTAGAAAATAAAAAATTTAAAAAATTAGCAAAAGGAAAACATGTTTTTGAAGAACCAGTATTTTGGGGATGTGATTTAGCATCTGAACATGAAAAATATATGACAGACAATATAATTAAAGGTGCTTTATTTGTGTATAATTATCCTAAAGAAATAAAAGCTTTTTATATGAAAGAAAATAAAGATAAGAAAACAGTTCAAGCAATGGACTTATTAGTTCCTAATATAGGAGAACTTGTAGGTGGATCAATAAGAATAGATAATTATGATGACCTTTTGTTAAAAATGAATAATAAAAATATAGAAATACCATGGTATTTAGATTTAAGAAAATATGGAAGTGTTCCTCATGGTGGTTTTGGTTTAGGTTTTGAAAGATTAATTATGTTACTTACAGGAATTTTTAATATAAAAGATATAATTCCATTTCCAAGATATCCAAAACATTGTGAAATGTAATATTATTTTATATCTATTTATATATGAAAAAAATTTTTTATATAATTCAGATATTTATACTATTTTTATTTTTAATTTTATTTATTTTAAAAAAAAAAGAAAAATTTGTTTTGCTAGAAAATGATAAAAGAGTAGATTTTTATTTAGGTGAAAATTTATTAAAAGGTAATTTTAAAATAAATGACAAAAATTTAGTAAAAATTCCGGATTTAAAAAATATACCAAAAAATTATTACAAACCATTAAAAAATTTGCTTAGATTAACTGATAATATTGAAAACAAATTTTATTTTAATAAATTAGATGTAGAGGAATACCA
>Ga0209634_1001260_pt1 | contig 18776 bp, 22 predicted proteins | sample LinPmetageLP40_FD_184043 | JGI IMG/M metagenome (GOLD analysis project Ga0209634, IMG submission 184043) | Marine viral communities from the Pacific Ocean - LP-40 (SPAdes) (version 2) | ecosystem: Environmental > Aquatic > Marine > Oceanic | place: Pacific Ocean | collected 2010-08-26 | reverse complement strand
CAGGGGCAGAGCGGCCGATGTTCTTTCGTGTGGCCGCCCATGCCTTCGGCGCGTCCGGCCCGGATCACGATGTCCTGCTGGGGGCACATGCGAATATCCTGATCGACAGTCCGCGCTGCCACAAACTGATCGGCGGATCGCAGGCTTTCGCCCCGATCCGTGCCTTCGAGGATGGCCACTCCATCACCGCCATCGTGCCGCAGGGCGAGGTGACGGTATACGGCATCGCCTGTTCAGGACAGGAAGCCATCTTGGTCGGGAACCTGCCGGTCGAAAGCTATCACCCCGCCCGCGCCACCGGACGCAATCTGACGCGCACGATGTTATCCGACATGGGGAAACTGTTCCCGCAGACCGCGTCCGGTGCAGGGTTTGGCGCACCGCGCATCCCGTATCTGACCGTCTCCGAAGCACAGGGCCTGGCGATGACGGGGGTCTGACTGCGCACCGTCAATCGCGACTGCTGGACCCTGCCCCCGCGTCCTGTAGGTAGGGGTCGATTGACCCCCACTGCCGAGGCCGCGACATGCAGATCATCCAGTCCCTTTCACAGGTCTCCGGCCGGTATCAGGCACTGTTCGTCGATCTCTGGGGTTGCGTCCACGATGGCGTGCGCGCGATTCCCGGCGCGGTCGAGGCGCTGACGGCCTATCGCCGCGCCGGAGGCAGGATCGTTCTGGTCACCAATTCACCCCGGCCCCGCGAAGGTGTGGCCAAACAGATCGCGGGCTTCGGTGTGCCGGAAGATGCCTATGACGCCATTGCGACCTCCGGCGATTCAGCCCGGCTGGCGCTGTTTCGGGGCGCTGTGGGGTCCAGGGTCTGGCATCTGGGCCCCGATCACGACCTCGGGTTCTTTGAGCCGCCGGCGATTCTCTCCGACCCGATCACTATCACCCGCGTTCCGCTGGATCAGGCCGAGGGCGTTGTCTGCACCGGCCCCTTCGACCCGCAGGCCGACCCGTCAGTCATGCGACCCGAGTTTCTGGCAGCGAAGACACGCGGCCTGAAGCTGCTCTGCGCGAACCCGGATATCGTCGTTGACCGGGGCGAGGTTCGGGAGTGGTGTGCCGGCGCACTGGCAGAACTTTATTCCGAAATGGGGGGCGAGAGTCTGTATTTCGGCAAACCGCATCCGCCGATCTACGATTTGGCGCGACGACGGCTGGCGGCAGTCGCCGATGTGTCAGACAGCGCGATCCTGGCCATCGGTGACGGACCGTTGACTGATGCGGCGGGCGCAATGGGCGAAGACCTGGACCTTTTGTTCATCTCGGGGGGACTGGGTGCCGCAGAAACGGGAACGGTCCAAGGCGGAAGTCCCGATCCGGCAAAATTGGAGGTGTATCTGGCCGAAACAGGTGTCGTCCCGACCTATGTGATCGGAACATTGCGGTAATATTAGTCCGGTTTATGCGACTTTTATGAAGTATTATTACTTATGAGGTTGCCGCAATGCGGCATTGCCGTATATATTGCGTATGACGAATTTCGGAGGACGCCCCATGCTCGACAATGCCCCGCGCGGCTCGATCTGCATCGAGGATATCGAAATCGGCATGTCCCGCAGCCTGAGGAAGGTCATCACCGACCGCGATATCGAATTGTTCGCCGAAGTTTCAACCGATCATAACCCGGTGCATCTGGACGACGATTACGCCCGAGACACAATATTCGAAGGTCGCATTGCCCATGGCATGCTGACTGCCGGGCTGATTTCAGCGGTCATCGGGGAACAACTGCCCGGCCACGGCACTGTCTATCTGGGACAGACGCTCAAGTTTCTGGCCCCGGTCCGTCCCGGCGACATGGTCGAGGCAGTCGTGACGGTCGTGGACATGGACCTTGGCAAACGCCGCGTTACGATGGAAACGCATTGCGCCATCGACGGCAGGAAAGTCCTGAAGGGCGAGGCCGTCGTGCTGGCCCCGTCGCGCAAGTTCGACTGATCGCGATACCCGTCAACGTGTCGAAATAACATCGCGAGCGGGCCGCCCGCTTGCACCGCCTGAACGGGCGGGCTAGCCCGGCGGTCATGCGGATTTTCCGGACCCATCACGACATTCCCGCCGACGCGCGCGGTGCATCGGCTGCGGTGGGTAATTTCGATGGCGTGCACCGCGGGCATCAGCACGTGCTTGACCTTGCCCGACGCGACGCACCGCTGGGCGTCGTCACGTTCGAGCCGCATCCCCGGCAGGTCTTCGCCCCCGGCGGCGCGCCCTTCCGTCTGATGTCGTCCGAGGCGCGGTCCAACCGGTTGGCGAAACTGGGCGTTGATCTGCTGTTCGAACTGCCGTTTCCCGCCATCGCCCCGCTCACCGCCGAGGTTTTCATGGCCGATGTGCTGGCGAGTGGTTTGGGTCTGTCGCATGTCGTCACCGGGGCGGATTTCCGGTTCGGAAAGGGCCGTGCGGGCGATGTTGTGGCCCTGCGCGACGGCGGCGAACGGCTTGGCTTCGATGTGACCATTGCCGATCTGTTGGGAGGTGATGCACCGGTGTCGTCCACTGCCATCCGCAGCGCCCTGACCGAGGGTCGTCCGCGTGACGCCGCCGAGTTGCTGGGCCACTGGCACCGGATCGAAGGCCCCGTCCTGCACGGCGAGAAACGCGGGCGCGATCTTGGCTATCCGACCGCCAACCTGTCGGTCGACGGGCTGCACCTGCCGAAACTGGGTGTCTATGCCGTGCTGGTCGACGTGCTGGAAGGACCGAAGGCGGGGGCATATCACGGCGTCTCTTCGCTTGGTGTGCGACCGATGTTCGGCGAAAATACCCCGAATATCGAAACATTCCTGTTCGATTTCGACGGTGATCTTTACGACCGCCATATCTCGGTCGGGCTGGTCGACTATCTGCGCCCGGAATTGAATTTCGACGGACTGCCCAAGCTGATCGCCCAGATGAAGGCCGACGCCGATCGTGCGAAAGCGATGCTGAATGCCCTCTGACCCTCGTTCCGACCCTATCGATCGCGACGGACTGCGGCCCGTCTTCTGGAGGCGCGCGCTGACCGACCTGACCCAAAAAGAATGGGAAGCGCTTTGCGATGGCTGCGGCAAGTGCTGCCTCAACAAACTGGAAGACGAAGAAACGGGCGAAGTCGCCCTGACCCGCATCGCCTGCCGCCTGTTCGACGACCGCACCTGCAGATGCTCTAACTATGACGTGCGGCTTCTGCACGTCCCTGAATGCGTCGTGCTGACCCCCGCGACATTGCCGAAGGCGGCCTATTTCATGCCCGAGACCTGCGCCTATCGCCGCCTGCATGAAGGTCGCGAATTGCCCGCCTGGCATCCGCTTCTGACCGGCGACCCGATGTCACCACACAAAGCGGGCGCGTCCTTGATAGACGAGACAGTGAACGAAACGCTGGTCCCCGACGATGACGATTGGGAGGATTTTGTGATCGAGGAGCCGTTGGGAGGCGCGTGATGAACCTGAACTTCGCTTCCGATAACACCGGCCCGGTGGCCCCCGCGATCATGGATGCCATCGTTGCCGCCAACACCGGTGCGGCGATGCCCTATGGCAACGACCCCTGGATGCCCGGCGTGCGCGATGCACTCCGCACCCTGTTCGACTGGCCCGAGGCCGAGGTCCTGCTCGTCGCGACCGGCACCGGGGCCAACGCGCTGGCGCTGGCCGGTCTGGTGAACCCCTGGGACGCGGTGCTGTGCCACCGGATCGCGCATATCGAAGAAGATGAATGCGGTGCGCCCGAGTTCTTCACCGGCGGCGCGAAGCTGGTGCTGGTCGATGGGGCCGACGGTCGCATCGACGCAGACGCGCTGGCCGCACAGATCGGGCGCACAGGTGTGTCCTTGCACAACGTCCAGAAAGGCGCGCTCAGCCTGTCCAACGTGACCGAGGCCGGAACGCTCTATACGTTGGACCAATTGCGCGACCTGACCACGATGGCCCGCAACGGCGGCTTCGCCACTCATCTGGACGGGGCGCGCTTTGCCAACGCATGTGCTGCGCTGGCATGTTCCGCGGCGGATATGGTGCGCGGCTTCGATATGGTCAGTTTCGGCGGCACCAAGAACGGCTGTATGGCGGTTGAGGCCATTGTAATGCGCGACCCGGCCCGGCACCGCGAAATGGAACTGCGGCGCAAGCGCGGCGCGCAACTATGGTCAAAGCATCGTTATCTGTCGGTGCAGATGATGGCCTATCTGGCCGATGACCTGTGGCTGAAGAACGCCCGCGCATCCAACGCCGCATCCGCGCGACTGGCCACCGGCCTGCGCGATCTTGGCGCGATGATGGAGTGGGAGCCGCAGGCGAACATGATCTTCGCCCGTCTGCCCCGCGCGACCCACGACCGGGCGTTGAACAAGGCAGATTATTATCTGATGGACGAAGCCGATGAGGCTGCGGGCGGGCCGCTGTGCCGTCTGGTCTGCGACTTTACCAAGACGAACGCCGAGGTCGACGCCCTGCTGACCCTGTTCGCAGGCTGAACCTTACCTCCTGGCAGGAACATCTCCGCCGAAGGCTCCGCGTCTGACCCGGTACGAAGCTCAGCTTTTTTTGGCTGTGGTCTTTTTCGCCCCGGTTCCTTCCATCGCGTCCAGACGAGCCTTCAACGCGTCATTTTCTTCGCGGGCTTTCTGGGCCATGGCACGTACGGCGTCGAATTCCTCGCGCGTGACGAAATCGCGGTCCGCCATCCAGCGGTCCAGCAATGATTTCATCGCTGTTTCGGCTTCGGACTTCGCGCCTTGCGCCACGCCCATCGCGTTGGTCATCAACTGACCGATGTCATCCATAAAACGGTTGCGGGTCTGCATAATCTGGGTCTCCGGGTTTGCTGCGATTCATATGGGGTCATCGCGTCGAAGTCTCAAGATCTGCGCTTCACCAGCCCGTGATCGCAAAGGGATTGACGGGATTGCAGGGGGCAGGCATTGCGACCCCATGAATAACATGGTCATCACTTTCCCGAACATTTCGCCCGATATCTTCCGTGTCTCGATCGCCGGATTCGAAATTGCGCCGAAATGGTATGCCGCCGCCTATATCCTCGGCATCGTCGGCGGCTGGCTGATGGCGCGCTGGCTTGTGATGCGCCCCGCTCTCTGGCGCGGAGGCAAATCGCCGATGACGCCGTTGCAGGTCGAAGACGTGATGACCTGGGTTACGCTGGCTATCGTTCTGGGCGGGCGCCTAGGATACGTGATCTTTTATCAACCCGGCTATTATCTGGCGAACCCGGCGGAAATTCTGGCCGTCTGGGAGGGCGGCATGTCATTCCACGGTGGCCTGATCGGGACAGGACTGGCGATAATATTCTTCGCAAGACGCCACGGAATTCCAATCCGGTCGATCCTGGATATCGGGGCGCTCGCCACGCCGCTTGGACTTGGACTGGGCCGGCTGGCCAACTTCGTCAACGCAGAACTCTGGGGCCGTCCCAGCGACCTGCCATGGGCCGTGGTCTTTCCGGGCAGCGCCGCGCAGGCCTGCTCCAACGTCGGAGAGCTTTGCGCCCGGCACCCCAGCCAGATCTACGAGGCGATTCTGGAAGGCGTCATTCTGCTGGTCGTGCTTTGGGTGATCGCGCTGCGGGGCGGGCTGAAAATTCCCGGCATGATCTGCGGCATTTTCCTGGCCGGCTATGGCTTCGCGCGCATCTTCGTCGAATATTTCCGGCAGGCGGATGCACAGTATATCACGCCGGACAATCCACTGGGGTATGTCGTCAGCCTGGGCGACTACGGCATGACAATGGGTCAGGTTCTATCCCTGCCGATGGTGATCGTGGGTCTGGGCGCCGCCTGGCTGGCGCTGCGCGCAGCGCGGTCGGACGCGGCACAGTCCGACAAGGCGCGTGCCTGACGCACATCGCCTGCGCGACCTTCTGATCGGGCGTATCCGCGCAACCGGACCGCTGACCATCGCCGACTATATGGCCGATTGTCTGCTGCACCCGTCGCTGGGATATTATTCCACCCGCGATCCCTTTGGCACGGGCGGCGATTTCATCACCGCGCCGGAAATCAGTCAGATGTTCGGCGAGATGCTGGGCCTGTGTCTGGCGCAGGTCTGGATCGACCAGGGCCGTCCGAAACTCTTCTCGCTGGTCGAACTCGGGCCGGGCCGGGGGACGTTGATGGCGGACGTTCTGCGCGCCACGCGCGCCGTTCCCGGATTCGTCACAGCGGCCCGCGTCCATCTGGTCGAAGCGTCCGAAACGCTGCGACAGATTCAGGCCGACACGCTATTCGGGCACGATGTCACATGGCACGGCACCGTGAACGATCTGCCCGATCTTCCGACATTTCTTCTTGCCAACGAATTCCTTGACGCCCTGCCGGTCCGCCAGCATGTCCGCGATGGAAATACATGGCGCGAGCGGCTGGTGACCGAAACCGAAGGTGCGCTGTCCTTTACCCTGGGTCCCGCGATGCCGGTGCCGGAATTGAATTATCACAACGTTCCCGCCCCCCTTCCCGACGGCACTCTGGTCGAACGCTGCCCGGCCCTGCCAGGCATTGTCGGCACGGTGGCGTCGCGGGTGGCACGGGGCGGGACCGCGATCTTCGTTGACTACGGCCACTGGCGCAGTCGCGGCGACACGCTACAGGCGCTGCGCAACCATACGCCCGAAGATCCACTGGCCCATCCCGGTCAGGCCGATCTGACCGCGCATGTCGATTTCGAGGCCATCGCCCGTGCCACACCGGCAAGTCTGTGCAGCGTCAGCGCAATGATATCACAAGGGGTCATTCTTGAACGGCTTGGCATCACAGCGCGGGCGCAGGCGCTTGCCCAATCGATGGGCGGCGCGCGACTGAACGCGCATGTCGCGGCCCATCGGCGCTTGACCCACCCATCCGACATGGGCGACCTATTCAAGGCAATGGCGCTGGTTCCAGACGGTGCCGCCCTGCCACCGGGATTCGATCAATGACGTTGGAAGCCCTTCGGGCCGACATCCTTGGCCCTGTCGCCCACGGGTACTTTACCCGACATGGCGGCGCGTCGTCCGGCATTTTCGAAGGGCTGAACTGCGGCACCGGATCAAGCGATCAGACCGAAGCTGTGCAGATCAACCGCGCCCGCGTGGCCGAAGCCATGGGCGGGCCCCTGCACAGTGTGCATCAGGTTCATTCGGCAGATGTCATCGTCATCGACGGCCCGCTCTGCGATGCAACAGACGAAACCGGGGCGCCGCGCCGCGCCGATGCGCTGGTGACGGCCGTGCCGGGTCAGGTGTTGACGGTCCTGACCGCCGATTGCCAGCCGGTGCTGTTCCATGACTCCGAATCGGGCGTCGTCGGGGCTGCGCATGCCGGATGGAAAGGTGCCCTTGATGGCATCCTCGAAGCGACGATCGAGGCGATGGAGGGGCTGGGCGCGATCCGGCCGAACATTCGCGCGGCCATCGGCCCGTCGATCAGCCAGCGTGCCTATGAAGTCGGCCCGGAATTTCCGGACCCCTTCCTTGACGCTGACGCCGAGGCGGGACGGTTCTTTGCGAACGGAGAAGGCGACCGATACCTGTTCGACCTGCCCGCCTATGGGTTGTGGCGGCTGCGCCGGGCCGGGGTGCAGGCGGAATGGACCGGGCATTGTACCTATTCCGACCCCGCACGCTTCTATTCCTATCGCCGCACGACCCATGCGGGTGAGGCGGATTACGGGCGTCTGATCGCTGCTATCCGGCTCTGACTGTCATTGTCGCCGCGGCGTCGCGCCGTGCGCGCCTCTTTTCGCCACAATCAAGCCGCCGAAAGACCCGGATCGGGTCCAATCGCCGCCCTCTGCCGTCTGCATAAAGCGTTAACGCCGACAACGCCGGAGGGCACGATATGTCACGACAGACCTGGATGGATCGCACCATCGAAGCCGCCCGCATCGCCGACGTGCGTCTGCCATGGTCGCGCAAGCCAGCGCCTGTGCCGACCCCCGCTCAACAGCCTGCCGCGATCCGCGCCAAGGTCTGATCGGTTTTCAGTTTGGCCGGGCGTGTCGAGAAATCCACGCGCGGTCGAAACCGGACGCGGCCTGTCTGCCAACGGGGCCGCGTCCGACGAATTTCAGGCGTCGCGCGCCGCTGCCTCCAGCGCCCGCACCGCCGCTTCCACATCCGCCGTCGTCGTCCGGTGGTTCACGATCGCTGCCCGCAGGCAGCTGGTTCCGTCGACGATCGTCGTCGAAAACACGGCCTCTCCCGACAATTGCAACTGCGCCGCCAGCGCCAACGCCTCTCCCTGCAGGGGACGGATCACACATAGGTTGGAAACCACCGGCGCAGCCAGCTCCAGCACGTCTGACGCCTGGGCCAGGTCGCCCATATGCGCCGCCTGTCGGCAGTTGTCCGTGATCTGTGCGCCCAACGCGTCCATTCCCAAGCCCTCGACCGTGGCCCAGACCTTCAGTGCCGAGAAACTGCGTGACAGCTCCAGACCGTAATCGGTCGCCCACCAGTCGCCACCTGCCAGCCCGTCGGCCCCGGCGGCCAGATACTCGGGCCGTTCACGGAAGGTCGCCAGATGCAGCGTCTCGTCCCGGATCAGCACCGCCCCGGCGGAATAGGGCACCGCCATCCACTTGTGAAAATCCATCGCCACGCTGTCGGCCCGCTCGATACCCTTCGACAGGTCGCGCCAAGGCGCATCGGCCAGCCGGGTCCAGAACCCGAATGCAGCGTCGCAGTGCAGCCACATCTCCTCGTCTCGGGCGACGTCGGCCAGTGCATTGAGGTCGTCATAAGTGCCAAGGTTCACAGACCCGACTGTACCCACCACCGCCAGCGGGTGTCGCCCCGCAGTGCGGTCGGCGGCGATGGCGGCACGCAGGGCGTCCACATCCATCCGACCCATTGGCGCGGGCACCTGCACGATGGCCGCAGCCCCGTGGCCCATCACCTCCAGCGCCTTCTTGACGCAGGAATGACCGCCTGCTGCAATATAGACGCGCATTTCAGGCAAAGCTGCCAGACCGTCAGCCCGGACTGACGGAAAGGCGCGCATCCGCGCACACGACAGCGCAAGGATCGTCGCCTGTGACGTGCCCGACGTCATCAGACCGGACCCGTCCTGCCATCCGGCAATATCATGCAGCCATTTGATGACGGCACGCTCCACCTCGGCTCCGCCCTGGTCGCGCCCTCCCATGTTGGCGTTCATGGTGGCTGCCACCATCTCGGCGGCGACGCCGGTCGCGGTGCCTGTCCCGTGCACCCAGCCCCAGAATCGCGGATGCGTGTTTCCGGTGGCATGCGGCATGATGTCGGTGGCGATCCGGTCGAACAGGTCAGTGGTCGGCATACCCCGACCGGTGATCGCGACCCGCGCCGCCATGTCCTCGGGCGGGGCCTGCCACGGCAACTCGCGCGCCGCGCGCAGGCGGGCTACGCAGGCCGAGGCGACACGGTGCAGGTCCGCCTCGAACGCCGACCAGTCGGTCGGGTCCAGACGATGGCCCTCGGATGTGTCGGTCATGGTTTATTCTCCAGAAGGCGGGTCTTGGTCGCGGCGAGGCGCGTGTCGTAATCCTCGGCCAGAGTATCGGGCAGACGGCGCTCCAACTCGGCTTCGAGATCATAGAGCGCCTGCGCCTCGACCTGATCCAGACCAGATGCTTGCAGCGCCTCGGGCGTCAGCTTGACCAGGGCTTCGAACAGCACTTCGGCCTCGTCACGGATCATTGTCAGGGTCAGATGCAGGGCGGTCATCGCGCCACCGCCGCGGCCAGATCCGACAATGACGCTCCTGTGGTCAGCATGTCCGGGTCCAGCTTCAGTTCGATCACCGCCACTGTGCCGCAGGCCATCGCCGCCTTCAGCGCGGGGGCGAATTCATCCTGCGTCTCAACCGTCCAGCCCTGCCCGCCATAGGCACGGGACAGTGCGGCAAAATCGGGGTTTGCCAGATCGGTGCCCGACACGCGCCCCGGATAGTGGCGTTCCTGATGCATGCGGATGGTGCCGTAACGTCCATTGTTGGCGACGATCACAACTGGCGTGGCCCCATGCTGGATCGCCGTTGACATCTCGTTGCAGGTCATCTGGAAACAGCCGTCGCCTGCCAGACAGATTACCGGCGTGCCGGGCCTTTCGATGGATGCCGCGATGGCCGCAGGAAAGCCATAACCCATGCTTCCGGACGTCGGCGCCAACTGCGTTCCATAGCGGCGCCAGCGATAATAACGGTGCAGGAAGGCGGCGTAGTTCCCCGCCCCGTTGGTCAGAACGGCATCGTCGGGCAGGGTCGCGTCCAGATGTTCGATCACCTGTTCCAGTTTGACCGCGCCGGGCGTTTCCTTCGGCTGAATCCACTGTTCGTAGTCGGCGCGCGCGGTCGCCTGAATATCGTGCCAGCCCGGCAGAACGTCGTCGCGGGCCGCAAGCGCCGCGATCACGTCGGGTGCACGTGCCTGAATGGCAACGTCAGCCGACCAGACCCGGTTCAGCTCTCCGGCGTCGGGATGAATGTGGATCAATGCGGGGGCGTCCCGCACCGGGTCCAGCACCTCATATCCGCCGGTGGCGATATCGCCCAGCCGGGTGCCCAGCGCGACAATCAGATCGGCGTCCTTCAGCCGCGCCATCAGCTTGGGGTTCGGCCCGACATTCAGGTCGCCGACATAGGCGGGCGAGTGATTGTCGATGTAGTCCTGCCGCCGGAACGTGACCGCGACGGGCAAGCCGTGCCGATCCGCCCAAATGGCCAGATCATTTGCCGTCTCTGCTGACCATCCGGGGCCGCCCGCGACGATCAGCGGGCGTTCGGCCACCCGCAACCGGTCGATAACCTGCGTCAGGTCCGGCACTGCCGGGCGGGGCACCACGATCTCGGGGCGGTCCGGCACATCGGCCACGTCCGACAGCATATCTTCCGGCAGGGCCAGCACCACGGGTCCGGGCCGACCGGACTGAGCGACCGAAAAGGCGCGCGCGATGTATTCGGGCAGGCGGTCGGTCTGATCGACCTCGGCGACCCATTTGACCAGCCCGCCGAACAACGCGCGATAGTCCACCTCCTGAAAGGCCTCCCGGTCGCGATGGTGACGCGCGATCTGGCCCACGAAACAAATCACCGGCGTCGAATCCTGCATAGCGATATGCAGGCCCGCACTAGCGTTCGTGGCACCGGGTCCGCGCGTCACGAAGACCACACCGGGGCGGCCCGTCAGCTTGGCCGTCGCTTCGGCCATCATCGCGGCACCGCCCTCCTGACGGCAGACAATATTCTGGATACCACTGTCGTGCAGGCCGTCCAGTGCGGCAAGGAAGCTCTCGCCCGGCACCGAAAACACGCGGCGTACGCCTTGCAGGCTCAGTTGGTCTGCAAGGATCTGGCCTCCGTGGCGGGTCATTTGCATCTCCGGATTAGGGTTGTCGCAGATGAACCGCAAAGCGGCACCCGTGTCCACCGAAGTCCAATAACGCCGGCGTCGTTGCCCTGCCCGCAAAGGTCGTCAGACACCCGCCGCCACGATCGCATCGGCCAGCAGCGGCACCGTCTGGTCATTCAGGCCCGCGATATTGATGCGCGAATCGCCAACCATGTAGATGCCGTGGTCGCGGCGCATCACCTCAACCTGATCGGGCGTTGCGCCCAGCAGGGAAAACATCCCCCGATGCGCCGCCAGAAAGCCGAAGCGGTCGGACCCGACCCGGTCGCGCAAAGCCGTGGCCAGGGCTTCGCGCAGACCCAGCATGCCGGTGCGGACGTCCTCCAATTCGGCGGCCCAATCGCCGCGCAGGGCATCGTCGGTCAGAATTGTCGTCACGACACGGGCGCCATGATCAGGCGGGAAGCTGAAGTTCAGACGGTTCAGTGTGGACATGGCCCCCTGCGTGACCTTCAGTTTGTCCGCCGAGGGCGCGATGGCCATCAACAGCCCGGTGCGTTCGCGGTAAATGCCGAAGTTCTTGGAACAGGACGCGGCGATCAACGCCTCCGGCACTTTCGCCAGCAGCGCGCGCATCCCGGCCGCATCGGCATCCAACCCGTCGCCAAACCCCTGATAGGCGATGTCGACGAAGGGGATCAGCCCGCGCACGATCAGCAGATCGGCCACTGTTTTCCATTGGTCCAGCGTCAGGTTCGCGCCGGTCGGGTTGTGGCAGCACCCGTGCAACATCACGACGTCGCCCGCATCGGCGCGGCCCAGATCGTCCATCATCGCGTCGAAGTCGACGCCGCCGGTGTCCGCATCGAAATACCGGTATTCGGCAACCATAATCCCCAGATACTTGGCGATCGCCGGGTGGTTCGGCCAGGTCGGCATCGACAGCCACAGCTTGGCATCGGGCGAGGCCATGCGCACCAATTCCAACCCCTGCCGGATTGCACCGGTGCCGCCGGGCGTGGCGACGCAGGCCAGGCGGTCGACGGGCTTGTCGGCGCCCAGCACCAGCGTCGACAGCGCGTCGGCAAAGGCCGGATCGCCCGCAAGGCCGGTATAGACCTTGGTGTCCTGCGTCTCGACCAATTGCCGTTCGGCGGATTTAACGGCGCGCATCACCGGGGTCAGGCCGGTCGCGTCCTTATAGACGCCGACGCCCAGATCGATCTTGGTGTCGCGCGGATCTTCGCGGTAAGCTGCCATCAGCGCCAGAATCTTGTCGGGGGCCTGTGCGGTCAAAGCGTTCAGCATCGTCTCAGCCTCTTTCGATTTTCAGATCGGGATACATGCCCCATTCGGCCCAACTGCCATCATAGAGCGAATGGTCGCCATGCCCCAGACGGGTCAGGCCCAGGTTTACAATCGCCGCCGTCACACCGCTGCCGCACGATGTGATGACAGGCTTGTCCAGATCGACCCCGGCGGCAATGAAGACCTGCGCCAGATCGGCACCGTCCTTCATTGTTCCGTCCGCAGCAAACAGCGTCTTCCACGGCACGTTCTTCGATCCGGGAATGTGGCCCGCGCGCAGGCCGGCGCGCGGTTCTGCCTCGTCGCCGCGAAACCTCGGCGCGGCACGGGCATCGACGATCTGCGCGTGGCCCAGCTTGGCGGCCTGCGCGACCTGCGTGACGTCGCGCATCAGATCGGGGTTGCGGGTGACGGTCATGTGACGGTCGCGAATGTTGGGAAGGTCAGATGTCACCAGACGCCCCTCGGCCCGCCATTTGGGCAGACCGCCATCGAGGACCGCGGCGCGCTGACCGAACAGGCGGAACAGCCACCACAGCCGCGCCGCCGAAAAAATTCCGTAGCCGTCGTAAATCACGACTGTATGACCGTCGCCCACGCCCATCTTGCGCATCCGGGACATGAACTTTTCGACCGGTGGAGCCATGTGCGGCAGAGCACTGCGCCCATCGCTGACGTTATCCAGATCGACGAAGCGCGCGCCGGGGATATGCGCCTGGCCATATTCTTCGAACGGATCGCGGTTCATATCGGGCAGATACCACGACGCATCTAGGATCCGCAGATCGGGCGAAGTCAGCCGTTGCGCCAACCATCGGGTCGAGACTAGTGTTGCGGGATCATCGATCATGGCGAAGGCTCCTTCCACACGCGGCATTAGACCTGCCTGTTGATGCACGCAACGTGACAGATGAAATTCGGGCGGCATTTGACGCTGCAAAAAATCGACCAAAGCACATCACAACAGGTCGCCGGGGCTTGCCTTGCCGCGACACCCACTCTAAAGGGCGGCTCTTCACGACCCGGGCGGACACCCTTGGAGGCCGCCCACAGACATATTGGAGTTTATCATGGCTGGAGAGATTCCGGATCTCGTGGCACATGCCCGGACGGGGACAGGCAAGGGGGCCGCTCGTCAATCGCGCCGCAACGGGATGGTCCCGGGTGTGGTCTATGGTGGCGGTCAAGACCCGCTTCCCATCGAAATCCCCTTCAACGAACTGCTCAAGAAGCTGAAGGCCGGTCGCTTCCGCGCCACGCTCTGGAACCTGAAGGTCGAGGGACAGGAAGACGTGCGCGTCATTGCCCGCGATGTTCAGCGCGACGTGGTCAAAGATCTGCCGACACACCTGGACCTGATGCGCCTGCGCCGCACGTCCAAGGTGAACCTGTTCATTCCCGTCGTGTTCGAGAATGTCGAAGGTTGCCCCGGTGACAAGCTGGGCGGCGTGCTGACAGTCGTTCGTCCGGAAGTCGAGCTGCGGGTTACCGCAGGCGATATTCCCGACCACCTGACAGTCGATTGCTCGGGCATGGAGATCGGCGATACGGTGCACATCTCGGATGTAGAGATGCCAAAAGGCGCGAAGCCAACGATCGAGCGGGACTTCGTTCTGGCCAACATGCAGGCACCTACGGTCATGGGTTCGTCCAAAGACGAGGACGAGGACGAGGTCGTCGAGACCGAAGTCATCAACCAGAATGCCGAGACCGTCGAAGGCGAAGACAACAAGAAGTAATCCCTGTTTTCGGACCGGACATGATTTGGGCGCGGAAGGAACCCCCTCCGCGCCCTTTCTCGTTCAGACGGCCTCCCCTCCGCCGAAACGAATGGTCGAATAGTCTCCCGACAGGGTCTTAGTTCGTGCCACCGGGGATGGCCGCCTTGCCCCCACGAACGACCAGCTTGCCAGCGCCGACGCCGGTTTTCACGACAGTCTTTCCCGCAAACAGCGTGGTGTCCACAGTTCGGTCCACGACCTTTTCAGTAGAGCAGGCGGACAGGGTGATCGCGGCGGCAAAGACGGCGACGACAATCTTGATAGGCTTCGAGAACATGGCAGTATTCCTTTCATGCTGCGCCGTCTTGTTTTCAGCCTTGGGCGGACGGGCGGCGCACTGTCCGGGCCGGGACGAAGCGCGTGTTCGCGCCGTCCTGATGCCCCTATTTAGGAGGCCGCTTCACATAAGAAAAACGAATAAGAATTGCGATTAGCGCGATAAATGCTCATACATGAGCTATGGATATCGCCCTCATCCGCACCTTTCTCACCGTCGCCGATACGGGCAGTTTCGTAAACGCCTCGGCCCGCCTGTTCGTCACCCAATCCGCAGTCAGCCTGCGTGTGCAGCGGCTTGAGGACAATCTTGGAAAGGTGCTGTTCCTGCGCTCCAAGGCGGGTGTCGAATTGACCGCTGCGGGGCGCGCGTTCGAACAATATGCCCTCAGCATGATCAAACTCTGGGAGGAAGCGCGCCAGCAGGTCGGCGTGCCGCAGGGTTTCACGAGTTCACTTATTATCGGGGCGCAGTACTCGCTTTGGCCGCGCCTCGGGTTCCGATGGCTGGATGCATTGCAGGCCGCCCGCCCTACCCTCGCGTTGCGCGCCGAAATGGGAATGCCCGACCGCCTGACCCGCTTTCTGATCGAGGGTGTCGTGCAGGCCACGCTGACATATATCGCGCAGCAACGCCCGGGCCTGACCGTCGTCCCGGTGATGGAGGACGAGCTGCTTTTGCTGTCTTCCTTCCCGGTCGACGACATTGGTGGGATCGGCGACGCCTATGTCTACACTGATTGGGGACCCGAATTCACACAGGCCCATGCGGTCAGCCTACCCGACATGACCAACGCAGGCTTAACGCTGAAGCTTGAGGCGCTCGGCGTAGAGTATATCGTCAACCGACGCGCCGCCGCCTACGTTCCCGCAAGGTCCGCAAAGCGTCACCTCGACGCAGGGCGACTGCACCTGGTGCCTGGAGCGCCGGTCTTTCCCTATCCTGTCTGGGCGGTATTCCGCGACGATCTGCCCGATGACATCAGGCAGATCGCGCTGGAAACACTTACTCGCGTCGCAGATCAGGCCGAAGACGCGCAAGACGATGTGATGCAGGCCCTCGCCCGGATCAGCGAAGACGACATAACGAGGCTGGGCGACGATTGAGCCGTCAGCTTACCGGCCGGTCGCCCGCAGCCGCATAGGCCATATCGATCACTTTTTGCGTCCCGCGCGCATCTTCCAGAGTCCACGGAAATGCGGCCTCTCCCCGGACGGCGGCGGCAAACGCCTCGACCTGCAGGACGTATTGATCGACGCCCGGCCAGCTTCGCGTGTGGGTCACGCCGTCACGCCCGCGCCATTCCACCCGTGCCTCGCCGAAACGGGCGGCGTTATAGGGCGCGGTCAGGCGGATCAGCCCCGCCTCACCGTGGAACAGCACGAATTGCTCGGGCAAAAGACGCATCGAATTTACCCAATGCGCGGTAAAGTCCGGAAACCTGGCTGATACGCGCGCAAGCACGTCACAGCCGTCTTCCCAGTCGAGATCAGCATGGGTGATCGCGTCAGGCTCCGCCCCCGTCGCCCAGCGGGTCGAACCGAAAGTATAGACACCGATATCGGGCAGGATACCGCCGCCGGTCGCAGCCCGGTTGCGGATATTCGCAGGGTCGCCGGAATTGTCATAGGTGAACACCGCCTCGACATGACGCAACCGCCCGACCGCACCATCGGCCAGCAGCTCGCGGACCAGATGCCACTGCGGATGATGCACGATCATATAGGCCTCGGCTGCGATCAACCCGGTCCGGTCGCGCGCCGCGATCAGCGGCGCAATATCATCCGCGTGCATCGCGACGGGCTTTTCCACCAGCACATGCTTGCCAGCATCCAACGCCTTCAGGCCCCATTCGATGTGCATCGTATGCGGCAGCGGCACATAGACGGCATCGATCTGCGGGTCGGCCAGCAAAGCATCATAGCTGTCGTGGATGCGCAAACCGGGCACGAGGTCGGCAAAGGGCGCGGCCTTATCCGGTGACCGGGTGGCCAGCGCCGACAGGACATTGCCGCGCGCCGCGTGGATCGCCGGTGCCATGTCACGTTGCGCAAAATTCGAGGCCCCCAGAATGCCCCATCGGATTGGATCGTTCATCGGTGTGCCCTCGCGCGCATTTAATCGGTACGACGCTCATACCGGCAGGACAGCATGCTGTCACTTTCGACGCGCAGACCCTCAAAGGGAACGTTCACTTTAACTGGCTGTCCTTGCTTCCGCGCCGGTTGATGCCACCGCGCGGTGCATTCCGCGTATCGCGCTGACCCGCGCAGTCGATGCAGAGCTTGACCCCGGGCAACGCGTCTCGCCGCGCTTCGGGGATCGGCTCTTCGCAGTCGGCGCAATGCGTCAGGCTCTGACCCGAAGGTTGCTTCCGGGCCCGCATCCGCGCCAACTCATCGGAGATCGAGGCTTCGATCTGTTCGGCGACCGCACCGTCTTTCGCCCATCCTCCTGCCATGCCATCCCTCCCCATCCATGAAGTATATATAATTCTGCCTGACACGACGTCAGGCGCGAACCGTCATCAGCGGCCGAAAACCGCCATAGATCATCCGGCTGCCATCAAAGGGCATGTCGGACATATCCTCATTATCCTCCATCATCCTGGCCCAGGCAGCGTCGCGCACGGATTTGTCGGGCCATTCGATCCACGAGAAGACGACCACTTCGTCGTCCTTGCACTGCACTGCCATCGGGAAGGACGTAACCTTGCCGTCTGGCACATCGTCGGCCCATGTCTCGACCATCGAAACAGCACCCGAAGGTTTGAACATCTTGTCCCAGGCGTCCTGCGCATGAGCGACATAGGCGTCCTTGTTGGCTTGCGGCACGGCCGCGACGAACCCGTCGAAATAGCTCATAGTGACCTCCTTTGATATGCCCTGATCCTAGCACGAAAACGGGCCGCTTCCGATCAGGAAACGGCCCGCTTGAAAGAACAGAAAAGGTTTGTGGCCGCGTCAGGCCGGAACCATTCCCTTTTCCCGCGCCAGTTCCCGCACCCGGCTCGACAACTTTTCGAATGCGCGGACTTCGATCTGGCGGATACGCTCGCGGCTGACGTTGTATTTGCCGGACAGATCTTCCAGCGTGACGGTTTCTTCGTTCAGTCGGCGCTGGGTCAGGATGTCCTTCTCGCGGTCGTTCAACACGTCCATCGCGTCGGTCATAAGGCTGATGCGGCTGTCGTATTCGTCCTTCTCGGCGTAATCGCCGGCCTGGTCCGCGCTGTCGTCGGCCAGCCAGTCCTGCCACTGGGTCGAGCCTTCGCCGTCCGATCCGACCGTCACATTCAGCGAAGCATCGCCGCCCGACATGCGTCGGTTCATCGACGTCACCTCGGCTTCGGTCACGCCCAGGTCGGTGGCGATGCGCTTGACGTTTTCGGGACGCAGATCGCCCTCTTCCAGCGCGCCGATACGGTTCTTGGCTTTGCGCAGGTTGAAGAACAGCTTTTTCTGCGCGGACGTCGTGCCCAGTTTGACCATCGACCAGGAACGCAGGACATATTCCTGAATCGCCGCGCGAATCCACCACATGGCATAGGTCGCCAGACGGAAGCCCTTCTCCGGATCGAATTTCTTGACCGCCTGCATAAGTCCCACATTCGCCTCGGAAATCACCTCGGCTTGCGGCAGGCCATAGCCGCGATATCCCATCGCGATCTTGGCGGCGAGACGCAGGTGCGACGTCACCATCTGATGAGCGGCTTCTGTATCGCCCTCTTCGACCCAGCGCTTGGCAAGCATGTATTCCTGCTCCGGTTCCAGCATCGGAAACTTGCGTATTTCCTGAAGGTAACGGTTCAACCCCGCTTCGGGGTTGGGTGCCGGAAGGTTGGCGTATGTGGCGGCCATGTCTGGTCTCCCTAATGTTAACAGTCTTAACACCCCGTTTATCTGGATGTGGGGTCGGCCTGTCGGGACTTCAAGTTCGGGCTGATCACGGGACGGTGATGCCGCCCCCGGACCAAGGGAATAGGTGATTAGCATGCGTCGTGCCGGTGCGACAGGGCTGGAACGGCGGGGGGTCTGTGCTGCTTCGCACGACAAACGTAAAAAATGCGTCAACCGTTCCCTGCGGCGGGGAGGCCAC
>Ga0209634_1001259_pt1 | contig 18776 bp, 26 predicted proteins | sample LinPmetageLP40_FD_184043 | JGI IMG/M metagenome (GOLD analysis project Ga0209634, IMG submission 184043) | Marine viral communities from the Pacific Ocean - LP-40 (SPAdes) (version 2) | ecosystem: Environmental > Aquatic > Marine > Oceanic | place: Pacific Ocean | collected 2010-08-26 | reverse complement strand
GGAATAGACTTAACTGCTTCTTTTCTTGCTTCTTTACGAGACTTACCACCTTTACGAAGTTTTTTTCTTAGTTTTCTTCTTGCTCTACTTCTTTTTGTTAAAAAATCGTCAAATTCTCCGTCTCCCTCTTCTCCGTCAAAAGCGAAAGCTAATCTATTTTCTTCTCCTATTGGCTCATATCCACTTCCACCCTCAAAGGCTTCATCTTCAAAGTCGCTACCATAGTCAAGACCACCATCTGCTCTATATTGACGAACACCACCCTCATCATAGTCTATATCCTCGTCTTCTTCGTGAAGGTCTGAGTAGTTAGAGAATGTTTCTTCATCATCTAACATAAATTCGTTGTCGTCTCTATCAACTAAGTTGTCAAAGTCGTCCATTCCGTCAAAATTACTATTACAATTACACATATTTTTTTTTGTTTATTGGTTATTATTATTTAGTTATTATTTAATCATTATTTTTTATTGCCTGAAAATACAAAATAAGCACCCAAAAGTGCTACTAATCCTATACCTGCATATAGAAGTATTTTACTTTTCTTTTGTCCCTCTTTAACTGCTAATACCTCTTGTACTTGCTTAACTGCTTCTGTTTTTTGTTCTTTCGTTAAATTAGGATTATTAAGAATTTGATTAACAGGGTCAAGTTCATCTGTAACTTGTTTTTGCACTAAATCAAGTTGTCTTTTAGCTTCTTCCTTTGTTATATCTTGCTCTTTAGCCATTAACTCATATTGCTTATCATCAGAAGCCTTTTGTACTTTTAAGGCATCTTTTTGCATTTTTTCTGCTGACTTAGATTGTTTCATTCCACCAACTAAACCTATTACACTTGCTACTATTGTACCCCCTGTTGCGAGTAAAGTTGCCGTTGATATAGGCTCTGCATTTGATTGACCTAAACTATCTTTAAGTAGACTTTTTAATCTATTTGGGTCTAATTGCCATTTTCCATAATCAATTACTTGTCCATTTGCATTTAAAAACCCACTCTTTTTACCTGTTGCTTTTGCTAATTTTCTTTTACATTTAGCACCACAGAATAATGGTTTTTTCTTTGCTCCACTTCTAATAGAACTCCATAACCAACTATTTTTTCCTCCTAATGATTTCCACTTTTTATCTATTTTTTCTTTCCACTTTTTATCGTTTTTAGTAGCACCTTTTTTCTCGGCTAACTTTTTTGCGTGTGCCAATTTAGTAGCGTGTCCCCTTAAATTAACTGAAAGTAAGGCTCTTGCTGATTGTCTTGGAATAAATAAAGCACCCTTTTTAATAAAATTACCAATATCTTTACCTGCCTTTTTTATTGTCTTAACTATGTTCTTAATACTTAGCTTTTTAAGACCTTTTTTAACCTTTGAAGTAGTTTTTTTAACTCCTTTTTTTATCTTTTTAACTCCTTTTTTTATACCTTTTTTAAGTTTCTTAAAAGAAAAATTATCAAATTCGTGGTCAAAGTCTAATTCGTTAAAAGAAGAAAAATTATAATCTTCTACTTCCATTTCTTCTGCGTCTTGGAAGTTATCTAATCCGTCATACATTCCATTAGTACCAAACGCTCCATTTACAGAAGTTGTGCTATCAGGTGTATCATCTTCTGAATAATCATTAAAACCTAAGAATTCGTCCATTCTCTCTCCGATAGCGTCTGAAACTACTCCGTCCATTTCATAGAAACCTAAACCTATTGTAGTTTTTAAGTCTTCAGGTAGAGATGTAAATATTTCTCCTACTTTTCTATCTATATTTCTATCTATAATTTTATTAGATATTCTTTTTACCTGTTGCTTACTTGGTCTTCTCATAATTTTATATTTTATAATTCTCCGTCAAAATCTGTTTTAGCCCAACTATCTTTCATACGAAAGTCCATAGCCTTATTTCCTCTTCTTCCTTCCATATAATCAAAGTCTCCGTCAAAATCAATAAACCCTGCTTTTGGTTGAGTTGCGACAGGACTTGTATTTCCTCTTGGGTTTGCTCCACCTGTTGATACACCACCACCTGATGTTGCACCACCACCTGATGTTGCACCACCACCTGTTGCTAAACCACCACCACCTGTTGCAACACCTCTTACAGGCTCTACTGCTTCTTGTGTTGGTAATACTGACTGACAACCTGCCGTATTTGGAAACTTAATACAATCTATCATACTTGGAGTAGGATTAGTTGGATTAGAAACCTCAACATTTATTTCTGTTCCCTCGCCACCACTTTGAATGATAGGTGTAGAGAAACCACCACCACCTGCTCCACCACCCATAGCACCACCACCTGCTCCACCTGACGCTTCTTCTTCTCCACCTTGACGAGCCATCATCATTGCTTGTTTCTCTTTATTTTTTTTCCACAAATAATAACCACCACCTGCTAAAAGTAGAAGTAATAATATTTGATTTGGGTTTTTTTCTTTTTCAGCCATTTTTTTTATTTTATAATTCTATTAAGTCTATTGCTCTTGTTAAGTCAGCACCACCAAATTCCCCTCTAACACTAAGTTCTAATGTTCCTAATTTTTTACCAACTCCGTTTTTGTCGTAATAATTTCTTACATCTATTCTTTGACTTCTTGTTAAAGGTGTTAATGTATCAAAAAATAATTTTTCATTTGTACCCCAACCTTTCATTGAGTTATATAGGTTAGTAGCAGAATTTTTTGCCGAAAAACTACCTGTATTGTTTTGTACTTCACTTCTTCCTAATGCCTTATTTATTAGACTATCAGCAATGTTAATAGGAATAAAAGGAATTGAGGCAGTAAGTCTTGTAAGAGCTATAACTTGTCCTGCTTTTGGGTTTTCTGCTACAAATTCATTTACTTTTGCAGATACCTTTTCTATAAGAGTTTGAGGTTGTTTTGAAGATATATATTCTGCTCCGTACTTTTTCCACGCTTTCTCAAAATAAGAATTAGTATAACTTCCTGTTGGGTCTAAGTCAATTTGTTTTGCATAAGCACTATGATTATCATTTACCCACTTTCTAAAAGCATTTCCCTCTTCCTGTGTTTTAATTGCAAAATCAACAGGTTGTGAACTTACTATTGCTTCAATTTCAGTAGTTGTAGGGGGATTAGAAGATGACAAAGGAGTTTGTTTAATCTCATCTATTCTTGTTTGGTCTAAAACTCCACCTACTAATTTTGCTTCTAATTTCTTTCTTCTTATTTTTCTAATAATTAAAAAAGTAGCCGTTGCCGTTAAGCCAACTGCTAATACACTTAAAATAATTTTTGTATTTCTATTCATATCTATAATTTAATATCCATAAAGTTTAAGAGCCTTTTTCTCATCTCCAAAAGAGAAATCTCCCTCTATCCAATCTTCTAAATCTCCTATATTAGTTTCAAAATAAGTTCTGACCTCTCTCCTTTCAGACTTACTCAATGAATTAGAAGTGTCAAAAAACTTATTGTCGTCAGTTCCAAAACCTGCCATAGCTTCTTTTAATGCTTCTGCGTGTGGCTTCGGATTAAAAGAATTACTTGAATTTGACGAACTTGAAGAGTTTGATGAGTTTGATGTATATGAAGACCCTTGACCTGATTTATTAGGTAGGTTTCCCATATCATAATTAGCCTTTCCCTTTCTTTTTTTGTAAATAAAGAAGCCAACTCCTAATAATAAAATTCCACCACCTATATATAATGCCGTCTTTTTGTTCATAGTATTATCCTTTAATAAGTTTTTTACCCATTGGAGTTAAAAATAAAAAAGCAACTGCTCCACCTATAATAAGCCATTTGTTCTTTTTAACCTTATCCATAATTCCACCACCACTTGCATTTAAAAATGTTTCGTCTGCTCCGTCAAAACCAAAAGGAGCATTAAACATTCCTTGATTAGATGTTGCTCCAAACATATTAGGTCTACCTCTACCACCACTATAAGCGTCCCCTCTTATTCCTGCCTGTGCGTATTTTATAGCCCTTTTATCATTTCTATTGATAGACTTCATTAAGTCAGCCATTTTATTTTTAACCTTAACTGCATTTCTTGGGTTAGCCATAAACATTGGGTTTGATAATTTTTTTAATAAACCTTTGTGTCTCCTAACTTTTCTTACTCTTCTTTTCTTTAATTCACTAAGACCACCTGTTAAAAGTCCTCTATTAACTCTTCCAAAAGTCTTTTTTGCACCTCTACTAATCCCTCTAATTTTTCTTGCTATTTTTTTTCTTCTCTTCCTTGAAAAGAAGTTATCAAAATCTCCCTCTTCAACTTCATTTCCGTCCATTGTATCAGCAAAGTTTAAGTTTTTCTTTTTCCATTTATAAAATGGTAATCTAACACCATTTAATTTTGCTTTCTTTCTGTCAAAGTAAAATTGTTTTGCGTCTTCTATTGATATATCAAATCTTTTAGCAATACGCTTTACAATACGCTTTGCTCTTCTCATATCTAATTCTTGTCTTGTAGCCATAATTATTGTTTTTATTATTATTTATTTATTTAGTTAAAATATGCTTTCGCTTTCATTAAATCACTTCCACTTAAATCTCCCTCAAACCACTCAAAAAGAGATTGTCCATTTCCGAAATAAGTATTGAAGTATGTTCTAACTAAGTCTAATTTATTTTTATCAAGTGCGTCCAATGTTCTCCAAATCTTACTTTCGTCTGTTCCCCACCAAGTTTCCATAGCGTCTTTTAAGGCTTCTGCACTACCTCTCGGAGACCATTGTAAACCTTGTTGGTCTTGGGGTAAAGAAACACCACCTGTATTACCCTTATTGTTATCAGTAATAGTTCTAAAGTCGCCAAACTTATTTTTTATGCCTTTAAGCCTTATCTGTCTACGGATAAACCTAATAGCAAAAAAACTACCCCCTATAAAGAGACCTATTTTTGCATATCGTATTATTTTTTCTTTTTCCATATTAACTTGAGTACATACTTATTTTTGTTGCAACTTCTAATTTATCATCAGTATCTAATTCATCTTCCAAATGATTTAAAAGGTCTGCCTTATATCTTATATTATATGCTTCTGCTACTTTAGATATATTACCTTTACTACCTAAAGAACTAAATGCACCAAATATGGCTTCTTCATCTGTTCCTGCTCCAAAAGTCCAACCACCTTTCATAGCTTCATACAAGTTTTTAGCATATTCAGAACTTTCAACTGATGTTATAGTGTCTCCACCATAAGTCTTATAATAATTATTAGTCCAAAAAGGTTGTTTTCTAATAATATTCCAAGTCTCCTCTCCTGCTTCGTCTTCTTTAGTCTTAAATATATTTAACTTTTGCAATACGGGTTTATACACTAAAAAATACATACCACCAAGAGCAACAGGAATACCTATTATATAAAGCCAAGCCTGTGGTGGTATCATTGAAGCACCACTACTAACTTGTTGTCTTATTTGAGATGTATTTATTTTATTACTCATTTTCTTTTTCTTTATAGTCTCTAATAAAGTTATCTAATAACTCATATCTTTGTTTATTCTGCATACTTGGACTTCTTTTAAATACATTAAGAAATACATTATATGCAGAAATTTTTGGATAACCGATAGTAAAATATATCTTTAATCCGTTTATATCTGCTTCACTTTCATCACTCGGCACTTTATTAACAAAGAAATGAGAATATTCGTGCATTAAAATAGCCATACGCATTGGTATAGTATATTTTCTAAAAGCCTGTGCCGAAACCTCAATTTTTCCTGTAAGTTGTGAAATTCTTGCAGGTGTTGAAATTTTACTTTTATCTCCTTTACTTGTTATAACATCAAAGTAATCAATTCTAAATTTCCCATTGTTACTTTTATAAATTTCTCCATCTCTACTTGACGGAATATAACCTGCTGACTGACAAAATTCTTCTGCAAAACGAACAAATGATTTAGTCTTTTTACTTAACTTCATTAACGGAGTAACTTGTAAGGGCAATCTTTTTATTTGCAATACCTTAAAAGACCTATCTCTTTCACTAAGTCCATTATTTGCATTATATACAATTACATCAGCTACCATTGGAGAAATTGGCATATTTACAAAGAACGATTTTTTACCTTTTACATTAGCGAAACGCTTAATGTAGTAAGTATTTTTTTTTGTAGGGTCGGCAACTTTTATCCAAATCTTTTCAGTTCTTTGGGTAGCAACAACTATTTTTAAAGTTGTAGGCTTGTTATCTAACCTTATTTTTTTAATCACTATCTAACTAATATTTAATTTTTAGAAACTTGACTTAATCCGTATATTAAACTTCCTAAAGCAACTACTCCTAATATATTCATTCCTAACATACTACTTTTTGCTTTCTTAGTAGTTATTACTTTTTCTTCTACTTCTAATTCCTCTTCTTCTATTCCATCATAGTTAAACATTTTTTCGTGGTCAGCTAAAACTCCTTTCTCCTGTTCGGTCTTTAGCCATTCCTTGAAAGACAAATCTGTATTACTCTCTTTGTATCTTCGGTTTGCAGTTAGTGTACTCATCTTTTATTTATTTATTAAACTTAAAAATTATTCTTCCTAAAATCAATCCTAAAACTCCTAAAATTACAGGGTTTTTTCTTGTTGCTATTGCTCCTAAAACCCCTAATCCTCCACCAACTATTGCACCTTTGATATTATTTTTCCAATTCTTTTTTACCTTAGTTGCTAAATTTTTATCTCCAATATCCTTAATAGTCTGAACGCTTTTTTTTATCGTTTTTCGTTCTTTTCTATTCATTTACTATTTCTTTCTTCTTATTAAATATACTATAAGACCTATTACTCCTAAACCTGCAACTCCAATTAAAATCTTTTTACCCATACCTGATTTAGCACCACCACCTGTATTAGTAGCAGGTTGTCCTTGACCTGCATAATATTCTGATTGTTGATTTGCATTGTCAGAGCCTTTACTACTAAATAAACCACTTAATAGAGACCCACCTACATTTGCAATACTTTCAGAATTACTTTTAAACCAACTTCCAAACTTACTCGGTTGTTTTGCTCCTGTTTTTGGGTCTTTGTTAGAACTAAATAAACCTTTTAACCAACCTTTCTTTTCAGTACCACCTGATGTTGGTGTAGTTCCGTCAGTAGGAGAAACTGCTCCTTTCTTTTTGAACATATTTCCTATACCACTAAATAACTTTGAGCCACTTCTTTGACTTCCGTCTGCTTTTTTACCAAATAGATTTAAGTTTTCTCCCTCTGCCTGTGCCTGTGCTACAATTAAAGTTCCTAAATGAAATTTTAATTTTTTATTATCCTTATTTGCTTTTATTACTTCAATCAATTCAGGCATAGAAGCATTTTCTTTTACAGGAATATCTGCGTCAGAAATAGCAACTTCAATAGTTTTAGGGCTTTGTCCTAAAATCTTTGAAAACTGACTAATAGCCATTCTCTCTTTACTTTCTCCATCTGCGTTACTATAAGTGTCTGCGAAATTTGAAAATTCGTATATCATAATTTATTTTTTTATAATTTTTAACCCTATTATCAAAGCAACTACTCCAATAGCACCATATAATAATAACTTTTTATTTTTTCCTGTACCTGTACTTGGACTTGGACTTGTTGGTGGTGTTGTAGTAGTATTGTCTGAAAGATTGGGTCTTGGAATACTTTGCTCAGTAATTGGTGCTTTTCTCTTTTCAATTTCTGCCACCTTATTTTTTTCGGCAGTCTTTTTCATTTTTTCCTTTACTTTGCTTACAAGTTTTTCAGTCTTCATCTTAATAGCTTTACTATCCTTTACACCTGACTTTTTCATACACTCTTTCATAAAGTCTTTCTTAGCTTCTTTAGAAGCAAACCTTGATGTTTTAGCTTTTTTAGAGCATTTAGATAACCTATCTAAAATTCCACCTTTTCTTTTTAATTTAAGAAAATTGTCAAATTCGTTCTCATCTAAATCTACCATTCCCATTGGCTTTGCTAATCTCTGATATTGTCTGTGTCCACTCATATTATTTCTTTACTATTAAGGCTATTCCCATAAGGATAAAACCCCCTAAAATCAACATCTTACTACTACTATCTTTTTCTGTTGGAACATTCTTAGTCCCTGAAGCATTGTTATACTCCATAATATCTTTTTGCTCAATGAAGTTATACATTCTCTCTCGCTTCATTTCACTTTTCTTTTTACAACTATCACAATGAAGTTCTAAAAGTTTTCGGTCAGGGTGTATCTGTGCTAATTCATTTATTCCTTTTTCTCCAAATGTTCTAACAAAATCTCTTAACTGATACGCTAACTCTCTTTCATCTCTTGCTCTTCTATACTTACCAAATTTACTTAACACAAAATAAGCGTCAGCAGGAACTCTACTTGCTAAATAATCATACATAGTAGTCTTCTCTCTCTTTCGCTCTCTTTGAGGTCTCCTTTTTTTAGGAACTCTCTTTCTATTCAACTTTCGGTTGAAATTATCAAAACTATTATCCATTAAATCTATATCAGCCATTAAACTATTTGTTTAAATTTAAAAAAAAGGGGTCTTAATACTAAAAGTTAATTTAGATACCAAAACCCCTTTCTATATGAAAGACAACCTGTTAAGGTCGGACAAATCGTTATGATTTATCTAATAAAAGTCAAAAGACTAAAAAGATATTACTATCTTCTTCTTCTTCTTCTACCTCTGCTACTTAACGCTCTTAGAGAACGAGAAGATAATTGAAGTTTCTCAGACTTTACGATATTAGGGTTTCCATATCCACTAACTACTTTTCTACCTGTTAAAGTCCTCGCCACAGACGAAGTCTCAGCAGGATAGAAATAAAGTTTAGCCGTTGTTCCTGCTAAGACCTGTGCAATTACCATAGAGGTAAAACCATCAATCTTGTACGAGAATTTAACTGCTAAAACAGAAGTTTGTTGCTGATATGGGTCTACGGTTGGAACTAATGTTTTTTGTGAAACATTACCATTAACATCTTTTTGTACAAGCGTTAAAGTTTCCAATATTTGCGAATTTGCACCTGTTCCACTTGCTTGGTAATAAGTTAAGCCCACGATAAATGGCTTATTCATTGCTTGATATAAAAATTCTGCATAGGTAATTCCTGTAATTCCCATAGTGATTGATATACCTACTGCATTTCCAAATCTTGGAGACGCACCTGCCGTTGAACTGATGTTTGCTAACGCATTGTAAGACCCTAAAATCGTTACACCTGCTAAGTTAGTTCCTGCGATTGTATTTTGAACATTAACGATATACGGCTGAGATGTAGGAGCATTTCCTCTTCCACCTGTTGCCATATCAAAACTATCATCATCTTCTCCGTCAAAGCCGTAGTCTTCATCATCTACGAAATCAAAGTCGTCATCATAATCATAGTCATCTCCGTCATAGTTAAAAAATTCATCATTAACTTCCTCTTGAGCTTCAATAAAATAATTTCTTAAATCCATTTTATTTACGATTTTAAATTGTTATACATTTTAATTTTTAATATCCATAAATGTTTAAGGATAACTACTTTTTTTGGTAGCGACAAAAAATTTATTCAGTTATACAAATAACTTACTATTCTTCGTCAGAACTTGCAGTAGCCGTTTTCTTAGCCATTAGCTTCTTTTGTACCATTGTTGCAACGATAATCCCTACAACAACTGCACTTGCAGTCCAAATCATACCTTTTACATTATTGTTCATAATATAATATTCTTTAAGTGTTAGTATTTTTCTCCAATACAAATTGGGGAGTTAATTTTCGGCAACAAACATACGCAAAAATTTGCCTATAATACAAAGAAACTTGTACTTAGGTATAAGATAGGTGGGGTTTGAAAATTTAGTAAGTGTTTGTAATTGAGTTAATTACATATTGAAAAAGTATTGAAAACTTTTATAAATACATTTTTTTAAGAATACTTTTTACCTCTTTAGTTGCTCGTTCAGGTGTGTACTTAATTTTACCTTTTCCGTCTCTTTGAGTAAGTAAAGGCTTGACTTTTTTAGTATAATTAAGGGCTACATATTCATCTATTGCTTCATTCATCATTTTTGGAGAATAATTACCTTTTATCTTTTCTATATCAGTATCATAAGTTAAGTAAAAGTATTTATTGCCTGAAAAGTATTGTCTATTGACCATAATTTCACAAATTTTAAAGGCTTCCCATTTGTCCTCAAATTTCTTTTTGTGTCTATCAACTCCGTCAGTATTTTTATGAAATCTGAGCCAATTTATATTTTGCCATATTTTAGTACCTACTCTTCCTATACTTTGAAAGTGTAAAATAATATCTAAATTAGCGTGTCTATTAGTACATATTGCACCAACTAAATCATTTGGTAAATAATCTCCAACATATTTATTTACATCTTCAATTAGTAATAACCCACCTCTATAATCTTTTAAGACTTGGAACAAACAATCAGCTACATCATTAAGTGTCATTTTACTTCCGTCTTCATTATAAGGTCTTATTCTTCTACATTCTATTGTTGGGTGGTGTGTAAATAATTTAACATCATTAGGACTTATTGCTCTAACACTTTCAAACTCATCATTAACATCAATTATCAATGCTCTTCTCGGCTTTACATTTAATCCACCCTTAATGTATTGACCTATAATTTGTAAAGTAGTATAAGTTTTTCCTATACCTTTTTTGCCTACGGCTACTCCTAATAATGCTTCCCTCATAATTTTATATTAAATTTATTTTCAACTTCTTCCAACTTGAAACTATAATCTCCTATCAACTTTGCTCCGTCTTTTATATTTTTCCAATTATTATAATGGTCTATAACAATTTGTTTACTTTGTATATCTGATTGTGCTGACGAGTTAAATATCTTACTTTCAATATCTTTTCTTAAATATGAGTAGTGATACATTTCTATTTCGTTCCTTGTAAATACTCTTGTATGCCCTGCTATCATTCTACGAGTTGGGTCGCACTTTACAGGATATTCTCCCTTTGTAGTTATTCCCATTTTACTTTCTTTTTTAATTTTAAAAAATAAAGGAACATAGTATTCAAGTGCAGGTTTTATTTCTAATGTAGGTTTTTTATAAAAACTCTTCATTTTACAAAAACTACTATCATAATCTCCAATTTGAAAATTAGCAATAGCGTCTACAAGTTGTTTAGTATCATATACTTCATCAGCGTCCATAGTCATATAATACTGCATACCATTTGCTTTAGCTATTTGTAATCCAATTTGTCTTTTTTCTAATTCGTTTATGCTCCCACTTTTCCAATTTATACTTCCATCTTTATTTTTAGATAATTCAGGCTTATATTCAAATAACTTATCTATAAGACCTTTTGACTTTAATTCTTCTAAAAAAGATAATAGATTTTTATTTTCTACACCAAAGTTAGATGTAGTTTGATAAACAACTGATATGTGTTCTGCAACACCTCTTACGCTTTTTAATGAAGTTTCTAATAATTCTTCTCCGTCAAATATGTTATATGATATACCTAATCCAAATTTCATAATTATTTTTTATATGTTAAAAAAGCCATTTTAGAATTTCCCTCTACTTCCATATCTTTGTTTTGTCCTAATAAATTTATATCTTTTAATTTAATAACAGACCCCATAGGCTCAATCCAATCTACATTTATATTATCTAATAGTTTAATATCATTTTGATTTAATGTAAAAGGATTAAGTTTGTGAAATACTTGCTCTTTGATAGTATTATAGTTCTTCATATAGTATTCATAAATTGGAATACCATATTCTTTTTCTCTTTCATTGGTAGCTATAATTTCTTCTAATACCATATAATCTTCTTTATTTTTACTATAAAAAAGTCCTATATCTTCAATTACCATTATTCCGTTTGCTTTAAGTAAAGGCATATAATAAAGAGTTGATAATATTTGGTGGTGTCCTAAGTGGCTTCCGTCTTCTATTATTATATCAAAGTCTCCACCATTTTCTTTTAAGAACTTATCTACATTACTTTTATTACAAGCGTCAAACTCAAATAATTTTATCCTATCATAATCTTTTGTAAGTTCTTTAGGATTAACCCCTAAGTGAGTAATTGATAAATCTATATCAATACCATATATCGTAGCGTTTGGAAAATACCTTTCCCACATTAGCAAAGAGTGTCCTGTATTAACTCCAACCTCTAAAACCTTTAATGCACTATCCCTTTTACTTTGAAACCTTTTAGCGTACTCTAAATAGTAATTATGAGAATACATATATCTAAAAACTTTTTCTCCTTTTTTAGCGTCATAGTTCCAAAAGGTGGGATAGGGTTTGAGTTTATCTAATTGATAAGCATACTTATTATATATTTCTAATTGAAAGTCATTAAAGAAATCATAGTCAATCTCTTTAATAACTCCATTGGGTCTAATTGAATTTATATAATTTTTCATTTATAAATTTTTATCAATTTGACTTGTTATATACATACCAACAAAAACACCAATACAGAAAACACATATAATAACTAAAGGCTCAATCATTATTTGTATTTCTCTAAGTCTTCTATTTCTCCTTGCGTCTTGTTAAAAGCACCTAATAATCTTTTTAGTGGCTTGTAAAGGTTTAGTTGTCTTTCGTCATACGACCTTTCTTTTTCATCTAATCCGTCATAGGCTTCAAGTTCAGTTTTCATTTTTGTAAGAACTTCTGTATGCAAATCATTAAGAGAATTATCACTACATATATTTCTAACTTTAAGTAAAGTATCTTTAAAATTCTTTTTGCTCTCTGCAAGTTCTTTTTCATATTGAGGTAAGAATACATATTTAAAATGGTTTTCTTTATCAGTAATTAAATTAGCAATAGAAAATAACTTAGCTTTTAAATCAAATACTTCTCTTTTAATACTACTAAATTCACAAAGTAAATCTATATTTTTAATAGTACCCTCTCTTGTTTCTGTATCGGCTTTTTGACAGGCTTTACTTAGAATATCAAGTTTTATCATCTTATGTTCCATTTCTTCCCTTAAAGCGTCTTTATAAGTTTTATCGTGTGCTATAAAATCTTTAAAACCTCTTTTTGGTAATGGAGCATTTTGTATGTTCTCTATTTCTTTTTGTCTACTGCTTTCATTAAGCATTTTATCATTTTGGTTTTCGTGTTTCATAATTTTATTTATTCAGTTTTTAGATATTTAATATATTCAAAGTGTCTACCCCAATCTTCTTTATTCCAATGGAAGCATAGTGCAGAAGTATCAACATAGTTTTGTATTCCTTTAACTCTTAAATCAAGTGCAAAGTAAGTATCAGGTGGATAGCCGTATTGACCCTCACTTCTAAACTCAAAGTTTTTCATAACCTTACGCTTCATAAGGCAACAACCTATACCTGCTATGTATGTTGGCTGAACTTTACCCTCAACCCAAAAATGGTGGAAGCCGTTTATTTTATAAAAACTTTCGCTAATCCTACTGCTTTGTAAAAACTTGTCATCTAATTGTATGCAAAGGTTTCTATTAGAAGCGTCTCCAATTTGATATAATCCATTAACGATAGGCTTTCTCGCCCATAGTAAAGTTTCTATTATATTTTTTGGTGGAAAAATATCACTTTCTAAGTGAAACAAGTAATTGCAATCACTTTCTAAAAAGTGTCTTCTTATTTGATTATGAGTGTCAGCTAACTTTTCCCAAACTGATAAGTCTCTATAATCTTTCCAAAATGTTTTAATACCATACTTTTTATTTATCATTAAAGCATTAGTATTGTCTTTTGAGTTGTCAGCTATAAATAATTCTATCCTGTCTCTTGGATATGTAAACTTACTTATATTGTCTAAAAATTGAGACAAACAATAATTTTTACCCTCATAAGTAGGAATACCTATCATTATTTTTGGTACAAATTTATTTCTCGGTTGTTTAGTCATTTCTTTTCTTACCTTTTCTTCCTTTACCTTTTTTATTTATTTCTTTAAAATCTTGCATTACTTCTTTTGGTAAAATAGTAGCTGATTTTTTTTCAGGCATATTAACATCTAAATTTTGATTATATACTTGGGTGTTATCTTCAAAGTCTTCTTCAGGTGTTAAAGGTTTTAATGGAGCGTCAGAAGTAGGTAAAATTTCTTCTGCATTTATTTCTTCTACATCTTCATAGTTATCCTCATCAAAGTTTTCTTCATAGTTATCCTCATCTTCCATTTCATCTTGTAAGTCAATATCTTCTGAGGTTTCAGAAACAAAACCTTGTTTAACACTTCTCTTATGTGCTTTTTCTAAAGTTTCTAAAGTTGTATTTATTGTCTTCTTTAATTGAAACATAATACCTACTTTTATTGCTATATCCTTTCCAAAATAGTATAAAAGTGTTTGTTCGTCTGACATTCCCCAACCTTTTTTCATAAAGACCCTTACCATAGCAGGTCTTACTTTATAGCCAAACTCTTTATCGTATTGTAACGCTTCTACACTTTGCTCGTTGTATTGACCCACAAATTCTGAAACAGACATTTCAGTTCCATTTTCATCAACAGGTATTCTTTCTCTTAAATCAATTTTTCCTGCTTGGTGTCTTTGTAGTAATTCATCTTCATCTACTTTAACAACATATTGTGCGTATTTGTGTAATTGCTCATATCCGTCTAAAAATGTATCTACAAGACTTTCACACGCTATTTTTTTATCTTTAGCATCTAAGTCGTTTAATGCAGGGTTAGGATTATCAAAAGGGTTTCCTGTGTCTTCCACTTCCATTTCTTCCTGTCCCTCATTATTTCTTTCATTTACTATATCTTCATAACTTGGTGGTACAAATTGTGGCTCTTCAATATCTTCAACAACTCCACTTGCCATTTGTGGTGTAGAGTAATCTCTTTCAACAACACTTTCTGCAAAAGGATTAAAGTCAGAGTGAGTTCCTTTACCTACTATATCACTATCTGAACTTTGAGTAGGTTTGACAATTTCTTCTTCTTCAATAGTAGAAGTTTCAGCCATTTGCTCATTAGTAGGCTCAACCTCATCTAACATATCTTCATTAGCTTCAATATCTACTTCTTCTACTTCTTTATTTTTTGGTGGTCTTCCTCGTTTAGCCATTATTATAGTTTAAGTCGTTATTATATTAAAATTTATTATCTCGGTATTTATTTTATTCATTATTCTAATTATATCTAAGTCTTTTTTAAAGTTTGCGTCTAAATTTTCATATTTCTTTATATACTTATTTACATTAGAATTATCTTTTCTTATAGTTTTTGCTATATCTGTTTGTGTCAGTTTACAATGGTTTTTTAATAAAACACAAACAACACCAATAGCATTAGTTCTATTCTCGGAGTTTTTTCTTCCTGTAAGAAGAGTGTTTTTTGTTATTTGGAAGTCATTACAAGTTTTAGAAATGATATACTCTTGTAAAATTTCAACCTCATCTAATGGGTTGGTAGTATCTCTTAATCCCTGAATAGTTTTTTTTAAACCTACTCTGTCTATTGTTTTTAATAACTCTTCAATGAGTTCAGTTGAATTACTTTTAGGCATATACATAAAATTTCAACAAAATTAGTAAATTTATGGTTGAATATTTTTTTTAACTTTTTATATTTATTAACAAACTTATTAAGACATATACCAATCAATAATAGACCTTGCTTCATCAAAGCCAACTACAAATTCTGCAAAATATCCTTTTTGTTTTAGTCTATGTAAAATCTCTTCTTGCTCGTTTAAGTGTTTGTCTTTTCTTAAATCTCCGTCTCTTTTATAAATTTTAGTACCCTCTTTTTTAACTTCTAAGAACATTCCTGCTTTTTGTTTTCTCGGCTCAAATATCATAATATCAGGTAGCCCTGAACAACTACGCATAGCTTTAAGCATTTTAGCTTGTTTCCAAAAAACCCTAAGACCTGAGTTTTCAGATGTAAATAATACAGAGGGATATTTAAGTTTTATATACCTACAAATTTCTAAGTGTATTTGTTCTTCTGTCATATATATAAAAAAAGTCCGAAGCAAAAGGGAGTAATCTCAACCTTTATACTTCGGAGAAAAAATACTTCCATAAAAAGAATTACGGAATAATTTACTAAATTCAAATTTAGTAGTCTCTTTAATCCCAATCCCAAAAACCTATTTTGACTTTTTCATCTTTAGGTTGTTGTTCTTCTCCGTCAGCAGAACTTACTTCTGTTTGTGCTTCCGTTTCTGTATTGGGTTGTTCTATATCTTGTTCTTCTTTTTCAGCAATAACTTGCTCTTGCTCAATAACTTCTTCCTTATGAATTTCGTCCATTTTATCTTCTAAGTTTTCTCTTTTATCGTCCATTTGGTCTTCTACTTTTTCAGATTGTGTTTCAGAAATTTTATCTTGGTTTTCTAAATACTCAAATACGCTATCGCATATAAATCTATCGTATGTTGAAATTTTTTGTTGGGTAGCAGGAGTTAGCTTTACATTTCCGTCTTTAGACTTTGAAGCAACTAATCTAATAGTCTTTTCTAAGTCTTTAATCATTTGCTTTCCGTCATTACCTAAAACTTGGGGGTTTACCGAATACTTCCTCAATAAGAATTGATGTGGAAGTTCTTTTAAGTTGATGTTTTCGCTCATATTTTTAATTGGTTTGTGTTTGCAAATATAATAAAATTTATTTTATAATATAATTTATTGTTATTTAATATTGTACTCCTTTATATTCTAAATTATAATCTTCTTTAAGTTGATTTAATTTCCTTAACATTGATTTATAGGTTTTAGATGAATGTACCATTTTAGCATTAAACATTATATAATACATATTTGTACCATAAAAATCTCTATATCCTATATCTGCACCATAATCACCATTTTCATCTACATATTCAATTACTGACCCCTCTTGTATAATTGCTTGTTGGTCTTTTTCTGTTACTCCACCTTTTGCAAATGGTAGGTTGTCAATCCCATAAGGGTTTCCGTCTTCATCAAACCCCTGTGCTTCACTATCAAAGGGTAAAATTCCTTTTTCTTTTTCTAATCTATTATTAAGTTCAAAGATTATTGCCTTTAATTTTCTAACATCATCAATACCCTCCCCATCTATTTCTGCTATATTCATACCATAAAATTCTTGCGAAATACCATCTACAACATTTCCACCTTTAGAGAACTTTGAAGAGTTGTAATATTCTTCATTTGGAATTAAAAACACATCTAAAAAGTATTTACCCTTTTTCTTGTATAATTTAGTGTCAGTATAATTTAAACCACTTTCTTTTCTTGCTTTCTCGGTGGCTACCTTATCTTCCTTGTTAGTCATTTGTTCTTCGTTGAAAGTTCCAACCTTTATTCTCCCACCTTTTGCAAATTTATAATATCTTTCATAATCATTTAACTCTTGGTCTTGTATAGCCATAAAAGTTATTTCATCATCATTACTAATAGTACCCATATATTCATCTACATCAATTTCGTCAATATATGTTTCGGTATCAGGGTCATAGTGTTTTCCGTCTTCCATAATTGCATAAGTTAATCCTGTCATTGGACTTATAGTAGTTCCTATGCTTTCTAATACCACCATATCAGGTGTTATGTGTTTTAAATTTTCGTATGCTTTCATAACTTAATTATTATCCATTGTATTTACACCTCTGTATGCTCTTCTTCCCATACCTGTTTCCATTCCTTTGCTTTCGTCTCTTCTATCTTTATAATTTTGGTGGTGGCTCATAGAAGTTCCTCTTCTGCTTCCTAAACTTTCATCTAACCTATCATTATATCCTTGCGACATACCACCTTTTGCATATTCTACTGAACCATCAGGGTTTTTCTTAAAATTCTTAATTTCTCTAACTATATACCCCCCATACATACTCGCATCCTCTTCTGCTTCCTTTTTATTTGGTGCTTCTAATACAAATTCTTCTCCCCCACTTTCTTTTGCTAACCACATCTTTTTCTTTGTCTTTCCACCTTTTGCATACTCTATATCATCTCTATCAAAGAAAATATCTCCTATATGTTTTTCTATTTGTTTTTGATATTTTTGAGCAATAGGGCTTTTATTTATATCTTTCCTGTACCCTTTGCTATCTACAATATATTTTCCAATTCCATCTTTATCTAATTCTATTTCAAACCTGCCCTCTTCAACTATTATATCAAAGTTTTTTGACTTTGCTAATTTTCTAAACTCTATTCTACCACCTTTTGCATAACTATCTCTATATTTTCTGAACATTGTAATTCTTTTTGGATATGCTTTATTTTGTGCCTCATCATTTGCAAATGTGAACTCATAATCTTCTCCTTTTTCAATTACATCAACTCCCTCTAAATTAACATAATACTCAAAATCATCTCCCTTTCCATCAACATTATATATTGCCTGAACATCATCTGTTGCAACATTTTTCCATTTACCTCCAACCATTACGCTAATCATTGGTAGAGAATTATCTTTAGTTTCTCTTGAATTTCGGAACAGAGCAAACACACCCTCATCTTTAGGTTGCAGAGTGCCACCTTTTGCAAAATTACCCTCTTCATCAAAAGGAGTATACATACCATCGTTTATAAACACATTACTATCTCCGAAACCATTTTCGTATCTATCTTCATTTTCTATTTCTAACTGATTACCATATTTACTTCTATAAGTCATTGTATTTCCACTTCTGTCGTAAAAATCTTGTATAAATTCTTCTTTATCAATTACCACACTATCAAAAGGTTTCCCCTCTTTTCTTAAGTAATTTTCGTAATCTTTTTCTGAATTAAAAGTGTTAATCTTACCACCCTCTTCAAAATTAGTGTTATTGCCTTGCATAATTAAACTCGCCTGTATATCCATTGGTTGAGTATATCCACCACCACCAAAGTTTATACTATCTCCACTT
>Ga0209634_1001258_pt1 | contig 18782 bp, 17 predicted proteins | sample LinPmetageLP40_FD_184043 | JGI IMG/M metagenome (GOLD analysis project Ga0209634, IMG submission 184043) | Marine viral communities from the Pacific Ocean - LP-40 (SPAdes) (version 2) | ecosystem: Environmental > Aquatic > Marine > Oceanic | place: Pacific Ocean | collected 2010-08-26 | reverse complement strand
TCCAACACAAGAATACATGCGTGACATACTTAAACCAGAAGGCTTTGATGAGCCTAAAATAGCAGCTGGCAAGAGCATTAGAGAAATGTTTGAGATAGAGTTTCAGCGTGCTAGAAGAAAAGGCGATAAAGTTTTTGAGTTTATGGGCAAACCTTACAACACAAAAACCAAAGAAGAGGTTGAAGGTTTTGCAACAGGAGATGCTGTTGGTCTATTGCCTGGTGGTGGCATACCATCTATGATAATTAACACTCCTGATATTACTATGCCATCTAGTCTTCCAGACAAAGCTACTAATATATTTGACGATGATTTTAAAATAAAACCTTTAGAAATAAAATACGATTCAGATAATTCTTATGATGCTAGTAAATCTGCATATGATAATTACATGGACTCAACTAGAACAGTAGAAGATGATGCTCGTGATGACTTAGAAAAAAGCGTTAATCAAATTAAAAAAGAAAATCAAATTAAAAAAGAAAAAAGAGCAGAGAAAATGAAAGTTATGGGAGAAATGTTAGAGATGGTCGGAGCTTCAAATGATTTTTCTCAATTAGTTCCTCAACAGATGATCAAAAGCTCTCCTATAAACATACCTCAAATACAAAGATTTCAAAGCGGAGGCATAGCAAATTTTCAATACGGTGGCCCTGCTGGTGGATTTAACATAGATCAAGATTACATTAGAGATTATTACGAAAATGTTTTAGGCATAAATATTGGTGATCTTGGTGAAGAAGGTAGCGAAGAGGATAGCGAAGAAGCTATGGCTGCAGCACTTGCAAGAGCGTATGGCGCTCCATCAGATGGTATAGGAGCTTATTCTAGAGCAATGGGTTATAGCGATACAACACCTGGCGCTACCATTAGTATTGATGCTAAAGATACAACACCAGATGTTTATAAATTTTATCCAAGTGAAGTATCTAAAATTTATGCACAAGCTAAAGGCGTTCCTTTCTCTCCATTGGTAGCACCTCCGAGGGAAGCTACCTACATAGATGATTTACAACCTAGACGTATAGCCAGTCAGCTATATGCTAAAGATGGTGCTTATGTTCAAGCCTATGCAGATGGCACAGGCGAGATGGGCGTTGAAGACTTCCCAGAAAGAGACGAATTAGTAACAGGTCCCGGTGGTGAAAGAGGCGATAAGATACCAGCCATGCTAAGTGATGGTGAGTTTGTAACTAACTCAGCAGCTGTTAGAGGCATGGGTATTGCAGCAGGCGCTAATCCTAACGATGAATACGAACAAAGATTATTTGGCGCTCGTGAAATGTACAAGATGCAAAAGTATGGAGAACAAATAGCCAAACAACTTGTATGAATCTAACCTTAGAAAAGGTAGAACCCATATCAGAAAATGGCAAGATTATTGCTGATTTTCTATCAGCACATTTTTGGACAGAACATTCTCTGTCAGGCAAAGAATCTCCACCAATTGAGTGGGGCAGAGCATCCTCACATATAAATCATTTCTTGTTTAATGGGATTGTGTATAATGTAATGGATGGTGATACAATCATTGGAAGTATTGCTGCAGGTCCCGATGATTATTGGTGGTCAGCAGAACAATACATTGGCGATGGTTGGTTTTACGTCTTACCTGAATACAGGAACTTAAAAGACCAAACACCGCCGTCACATCTTTTAATAGATGCAGTAATAGAATATGCTAAAGAGCAAGACAAGCCTTTGATTCTTGGCATTTTTAACCTAGAGGGTGTAGAAAGAGCTAAGAAACTTTTTGATAAGAAAGGCTTTCACCAGATAGGCGGTATGTATTATAGGAAATAAATAGAAGATGTGTCTCAGTAAAACAAAACAAGGTCCAGAAGCAGAGGTTATAACAACACCACAAACAGGTTATAGTTTTGTTTCTCCTTACATGGAGGACTACTCGCGTAGATTATTAGGATCTTACTTCGGCTCACCCGGTGAGTACGAAGGCATCATATCAAGACCTAGAGACATTCCAATTGAGCAAACTGCTGGGTTAACTCCTCTGCAAATACAAGCTCGTCAACAAGCTGGAAGACTTGGTGAATATCAACCTTACTTAACCGAAGCAGGCAGACTATTTGGTAGACAAGAGAGAGCATTGGAAGATGCTTTTAGTTACCTGCCGGGTGCTAAATCTGCTGTTGAAGAAGGCATGGGCTTTCAAAGAGAAGGCTCTGCTCTAGTAAAAGACGCTGGAAGATTTTCAGACAAAGCAGAAAGAATGATAGGAATAGGTGCAGACACAGTTGCTGGTGGGCTTGGTGCATTACAAAGATCAGAGCAAAGCGCTATGGGCGCAACAGGAATGTACGACCCATCAATGGCTCAAAGTTTTTATAACCCATACGAAGATCAGGTTGTTCAACAAACATTACAAGACATCAATCGACAATCCGCACAAGCAGACATAGGTCTTAGAGATCAAGCTGTATCAGCTGGCGCATTTGGTGGATCCCGTGGCCGCATATCCCAAGAGGAACTTGCCCGACAAACAGGACGCGGTGCAGCTGAAGCAGTTTCTGGAATCAGAAGTGCTGGCTTTGGTCAAGCTCAGAATCAAGCGCAACAAGCTTTTGAACAGCAGCGTGGTGCTCAACAAGGACTTGCATCATTGCAAGCAGGCTTAGGTGGGCAACAAGCATCTATTGGTGGACAACAAGCAGGGCTAGGAGGCCAAATGGCTGGACTAGGACAGCAACAAGTTCAAAGAGGCCAGGCGATAGGTGGTTTTGGCTCTAACATTATGCAAGGTGGACAACAATTAGGTGGCTTGGGTCAATTAAGCGCAGGGCTTGGTGGACAGTTTGGACAAATTGGCAGTGGGCTAGCAGGACTAGGCCAACAATCACAACAGCAATTAGGTACACAAATTAATACAATGAATCAACTTGGTCAGCAAGGCCAGGCTACTCAACAAGCAGCTCTATCAAGACAGTATGCTGGAGCGCAACAGCTTGCTGCAGAGCCAATGCAAAGATTACAAGCTGGTCAAGCATTTCTTGCAGGGTCTCCAATGGGAGGTATCTCTGGAGGCACTGGCACAAGCGCATATCAGCGTGGTGCATATCAGCAACCAACAGCATTAGGACAAGCAGTCGGAGCAGCCGGAACTATCATGACTGGATTAGGTGCTATGGGTTACTCAGATATAGACTTAAAAACTAACATTAAAAAAGTTGGTGAATTAGAACCTAATATTGGTTGGTACACATGGGATTGGAACGACAAAGGTAAGTCTATTGGCGCTGATTCTGAACCAGCAGAGGGTGTATTGGCTCAAGAAGTATTAGAGGTTAAACCAGATGCAGTTATAGTTAAAGATGGCTACTACGCTGTAAATTACAGCAAGGTGATGTAATGCCGGGAATAATGTCAGGCCTTGAGCCAGTAAGATTAAAAGACGGTGGCTTCCCGGATCTAACAGGCGATGGCAAAGTAACTCGCGCTGATATACTTAAAGGCCGCGGTGTACCTGGTCTAGCAAACGGTGGAGACCCTAGGTTTATGAGCCGAGAAGGTTTCTTTAGCATGAGAGATGACCCTGAAAGACTTAACGCACGAGATATTACTGATCTTATCTTTGATCCAAACGATCCATTAGATTATGCAGCAGCTGGCATGGCAGCCACAGGCGTTGGATTACCAGCTGCTGCAGCCATGAAGACAGCGAACACTGGAAGAAAAGTTCTTGGTGGCATTGGGGCAACACTTGCTGCTACACCTCTTGTTAGGGAAGGCATAGAGTTTATGCAAAGTCCAGTTGAATACACTAAAGGAATTTTAGATCTTGTAACATCAGCACCAGAAGCAGCTGGTTCAATGGGCGAAATAGCGCAAGCGTTAAAAGAAGATCCAAAAGGAACAGCTTCTATTATTTATGAAACTGTTTCTGAAACATCTGGCTATCCTGTTGAAAGAGCAGACGGTGGTATTATGGGAATGGTAGATGGTGGCATACTACCAACCAGCGCAAAGACTCCGGGCGGTAAAAAGAAAAAAGCTGTTATGACTGTTATGGATATGATGGATGAGATAGCAGAAAAACTTCCTACAAAACCTAAAGCTAAACCTAAACCTAAAGCTAAACCTAAGATTGCACCAAAATTAAAAAATGAATTTAAAGATGATCCTGTTGCAACAGCTAGAAATGCAGCGGCTCAAAGAAAAGCTGCAAGAGAAGTGGCAGAACCAGAGCCAGTTCAAGGCCAAGGAGCTAATGTTAATAAAGCAGCAAGTGATGCTTTTGAAGGCAGCGCTGGTGCGGCTGGACCTGGAAGATCTATTTTTCAGCAAATGAAAGATAGACCCATAGCTGGATTTGGTATTAGGAATCCTGGCAAGACATTCATAGCTGGTGGTGTAACAGCAGCGGTTCTTCCTGTTGCAGATGATGAGCCAACAATAACAGATCAACCAAGCGCAACTGGTGATGGGGTAGGTGGCATAGGAAGTCCACCTCCACTAATAAATGATGGAGTTACAATTACAGCAGGCGGTAGTGTTAATACTAACCCTGGTGTTATTAACAATCCAGCATACGATCCCGGGAACGATAACTCATTGGCTTACTATGTAAGAGAAGAATTAAAGGGCAAAGGATTTCAGGTTGATGAAGCAGGTGAGTTTGTGACCAAGCCTAAATTTTTTGATTACATTAAAGCATTACCTTCTGGATACACAGAAAAAGTTTCTAATGATCAAGACTTTGCTAAGAAAATGATGGCAGGTTTTTTAAACATGATGAGGCCTGTTGAGGGTTATGTTCCTATTAATCCGGTGGTTGCATTTGGTGATGCATACTTTGGTGAAGAAACAAGACAAGCTGACATGTTATCTGCTGAAGCTAAAACTTTGCAGTTTTTAAAAAGAAATCCTAGATATCAAGGGTTGTATAAAAAAATTAAAGCTGCGGAAGCTGGTTATAACCTTGGTGAAATTGATGCTGAACAAATTAAAGAATCTTTTGAATTACTTAAAGGATCTTTAATGTCAGGTACATATACTTCTGATCAGTATGATGATCTTGATGTTTATTATGGAAACACTAAAATAACACCAAGAGAGCTTGGCTCTTTATTAGATATGGGTGTAAAACTTTTAGGAGATCCAAACTTTAGATTGCAAATAAGAACTGCCCAACAACCGTGACCTTATGCCATACATTAATTTTCCAGATGGCACTTCAAAATACATACCAGACCAAGAGCCAACCACTATAGAAAAAGCTAAGGCTGAACACGAAACTGAAATTAAATCTTTAAAAAAAGGTAAGGCTAATGTTCTAGGGGATGTTGGTAGACAAACTGTTGCTGGTGTTCAACAAGCAGTAAGAGGGGTAGCTGAAACAGGAGCTTCTGTTTATGATCTTTTTACTGACGAAGATTTAACTAAAGATGTTGGCGAATACTTTGACAAGATTGCTGTTGGTGAAGCTGAAACTACTCAAGGACAAATAACTAGATACTTAGTTCAATTTGGTTTGCCCGGCTTTGGCGTTGCAGGAGTTCTGAATAGATTTGGCAAGATGAATAAAATTACATCAGCCATAGGCGGCGGTATTGCTGATGGTGCAGTTGCAACAGATGATGTTGAAACTTTAAAAGATACTTTTATAGACAAGCAATCTGAATCAGATCAAGCAAGACTAGCAAGACTTAATGGTGCAGAAGCAGCTTCAGAAAGATTAAAAGAAAAGTTAGAGGTTGCAGTCGAAGGTGCTGGGTTTATATTGGGATTACCATTAGCATTAAAAGGAACTAAAGAAGTTATTTATGGAGCAACAGATTTTTTAGCTCCAGTTGGTTCGGTAGTTGCTAAAGGATTAACTTCTGCTAAGGGTGGTCTTAAACCAAATGAGCTACAAAAGACAGCCTTTGATGCAAACCAAAGCACGTTACAAAAATGGTTTACTTTTGCAGGGGATAAGCCTGATCAATTAGTAGCACAAACTATGGCGGCCAAGACATCTCAAGTAAAAGCTATGCAAGATCAAGTTGATACTGCGTTTGATCAAGTCATGAAAACAACTGAGAGAAGTGTAGACAGCGGAAGATTAAATCAAACTAATGCTCTTGCTTTATCTAGAAATATAGAAGACTTTATGTTTCCAAGAATAAGAGTGGATTACCAATCTCCTAGTTTATCTCGATCAGATAAAATAAAAAAAGCTAGAGCCATTCAAAAAGCTGCTGAACAAAACATACTAGACTTAGAGAAACAATACATAGACTACCAAGGCTTAGGCTTAGGAGAAGGATTAAAAATATCTACGTTGCTAAAAAACAATAGAGATATTTTTGATACTTATTCTAATCAAGTTTTAAATTACAGTGATGAAGGCGCTGATGGTTTTATGCATTTGTTTATACCAGATGAATTAAAAAATATTATTGCAGAAAATGCTGGGCTTTATGGAACAAGAGTGTATAGATCTATTCTTGATAAAGGTTTTAAAGTACAGCCTGAGTTTCAAAATAAAGCTATTAAAGAAATACAAGATACTTTTTCTGTCGATGAGCAAACAGCAAGAAGAGAATTCTTTGAGCTACTAAACCCTGGCCCAAAAAACAAAAATGGTTTTGATTTTGAAACCAATGACATGTTAATGGAAGGCTTGCAGAGAGAGAAAGGAATTCTTAAAGGTAGGCAACTAGACAACTTGCCACAAGTAAGAAGGGCTTTAGGTGAAACAGCTGGATACTTGCAAACAGATTGGAAGAGTGCTCTTGCTAACACCAAGCTTACAGCAAATGTAACCTCACAAAAACTTTCAGGTCTCATAGGTAAGACAGAAATGTTTAAGCAGATCAAACAACTTGATGAGCTCTCACCACAAACAGGTGGCGTTAAATTTTTAAAACCAAAAGAGTTTGGTATTAATCCTGAAACTGGAAAAGCTCAAAAAGAATTAAGAGACTTTGATGCTCAAGGAAATGCAATAGTATTCAAACAATTTGACGAGGATGCTGGCGCACTAGCTGGATCTTATGCACGGGCAGATATCTTTGATTCTTTAATGGGCGCAACTTCTGACATGAAAGCTCAATGGCCTGTTCTTGGCAAACTATACACTGGCATGTTAGCTGTTAAAGCTGGATCACAGTATGGTAAAACAGTTTTATCTCCCGGAGCACAAGTAAGAAACTTTACAAGTATTCCATTCTTCTCATTGCTTAATGGAAATCTTGGAAGCACTGGAAGATTTGTTGATTCTGTGCAGACAAGTTTTGCTGGACTAATGGATCCTAAAGGAAAAATTTTAAGAAAAGATAAGATCGCTGAACTTATGGAAGAAGGCATCATGCAAAAAGGTGGCGCTCAACTTGGAGAAACTTTAGAGATTGCAAAACTTGCAGCTGAGAGAAGTGGATTAGTTTCTGGTATAGGAAAAGCTGTGGATAAATCAGGCATTAGATTTTTTGAAAAAGCATATGGTATGACTGATGATGCTGGTCGTGTATTTAATTACATGAGCGAAAAAGAAAGGATGCTTCAAGCTTTATCAAAAGCTCCTGAGTCAGCAGTACCAATAGAGTCAGCAAAAAATATAACAAGATTTTCTGATTTAATTGAAGGATCAAAAGGCGGTGCAGTTATAAAGCCTCAAGACATTCTTAGCAAATATGGCCAAGAAGGATTGGAACAATTTGCTAGATCAGAGGCTGGAGAGATTACTTTAAACACCGTACAAAACTATCAAAGGATTGTGCCATTTGTTTCAGAAGTTATTAGAAGATCTCCATTTGGTAACTTTGTTGCATTCCCATCTGAAATTATAAGAAACACCACCAATGCTGTGAGCAGAGGCATAAAAGAATTAGCCAGTGATAATCCAGAGCTACAAAAAATTGGCATGAGAAGATTGACTGGAGCTGTAACAACTACTGCAGCGTTGCCAACAGCATTAACTAGTCTAGGCATGGCATTGACTGGAGTGACCAAAGAAAAGATAGAAGCCTATCAAAGAACTGGAGCAACTCCATGGGATAGAACAGCAACGCTTATACCTATTGCTTCTGACAAAGATGGTAACCCAACACAGTTCTTTAACTTTAGCTATATGAATCCTTATGACTATTTAAAAAGACCTATTAACAGAGTCTTTCAAGAAGTTGCTAGTGGTAACAGAGATGAAGAATCATTAGAAAAAATATTGCTTGATTCTTCTATGGGTATATTTGGCGAGATGGGACAAAGTTTTGTTGAACCAGCTTTTGCTGCTCAAGCTGTGCTTGATGGAATTAATGGAACAACATCAACAGGTAAAAAAATATGGGGTGCCTCAGATAGCACTGGAGATAAAGTTGCAAAAGGTTTTTATAATTTTATAGACACAGCACTACCAACAATTACTCCTTACAGAATACAACCAGATCTTACAACTAAAAAACCTGTTGGGATTTCTGCCCCGGGATTTGATCTTAAGAATTTTCCAAAGGCTGTGTTTGGCAGCACTGATAAGAAAGGCGATGATCAAAAAATATTAGACCGAATGGGCAATGAAATTGATGTTGCTGAAACAATGGTGCAAGCATTCACTGGATTTAAAGTTGTTAAGCCTCAGCTAGAAAGAACTGTAAGGTATAGAGGTTTTGAAGCCAATGATGCAATTAGAGATGCTACCAATCAATTTAATAGATTACTTAGAACCAATGATAGAAAGACGGCAGAAGAATTTTTACAGGGATACATTAATCAAAACGAAAATAGATATACAGTATTAAGAGATTTATATACCACCATAGAAGATGCTAGAACTTTAGGATTAACTGATAGGCAAATAGAAAAACAATTAAAAGATGCCAAGGTTGCTAACTATAAAGATGTTATGAGAGGAATCTTTAGACCAATAGATGTTAGTAGAGACCTAGTAGAAGCTTCAAGGGTTGGTGAAATAGGAGTTCCTCAACCTATTAGCAAAGGAATGTTTGACTTATCTAAACAAGAGTTAACTCAAGGCTTAACTGGCCAATACTTAACACCAGACGTTAAAGCTCAAAGAGCGTCTCAAGTTTTAAGAGAAGAAGAGGAACAAAAAATACTAGGCACACCCTAGAATATATCAACCACTAGCTCACACCTTGGATCGTCTTTGTCCACACCACCAAACTTATAGACCACTTCCTTTACTTGCTTGAAGTCATCGTCTTGTATGATCCCGGCTTTCACCAAAGCATCACAAGCAAACTTATCTATGACCGAACATGGATTGCTTATGTCAAGTCTCCTGTTGCTCCTAGCATAGTAGGTGTATGTCAATCTAACTGGCTGATTAAACTTAGGTAAGTCTTGTATCCTTTCTACAAGATCTTCTGAGTACATCCTCTTCGCCATAGATAAAACTCTATAGTGTGCGTTTCTGTAGTTGTTAAGATTTAAAATAAATTTTTTTTTCTTTGAATAGTAAATATCCAAAGGTAATTTTATTTCCATTAAGTTGATGGCCTGGTTTCAACCCAAGGTCTAATCTCTTTAATAGATGCACCATTAAATAACTTCTTAACTTTCTCGCAAGTCTCTAAGATATCTTCTGGAAACCCACTGTTCACAACTTCAATTAATTCTTTGCTGGAAAAAAAGTTTTCGCCCGGCGTATTAAAGTTCTCAGCCACGTTAACAAATCTAATCTTGTCCTTTTCATATAAGACCATGTCATCATCTTTCTCTATAGCATGGGCTGGTATCAACTCAGGTATGAAGTTATGCCTTGAACAACCTTTAGCTTGTCTGTCTTCGCTAATCTTTCTATCGTGCTGGGTGCAATGCCAATGTGCATTTCCCTTCTCAATATCAACCTTAGCGAATCGACAAGATCTACAATGAATTTCTGGCATCAAACCTCTGCCTAGATAACAAGCTTGTTGGCCAGGGGTCATGTAGCTTTTGATTCTGTAGTCTGTCTCTGGTATGTAGTTATCTGGCGGTGTCTCTGCTAACAAAATATTTTTTGCTTTTTCTATCAAAGAATCAAAAGCACTACTATCATACTGAATGATTTCAGTATATAAGTCTGAGTTATTTTTGTTATAAACAATTGCAATGCACTGAGTAAACTTAAACAAGCCCATGTATAAATGTAACTGAGCAGCATATTCTTCTGACCACTCACAATAACTACCAAGCTTTAATAGGTTTTTAAAGCGATTGTCGTTGGCTGTCTTGAACTCTAACAAAAATGGATCTTTGGTATCAATGCCCGGAAAGTTTTGCCCTACGCCATCGATGTGTCCTTTGACGTGGCCTCCTAGTGCCTCTGTCTCAAATTGCTTTCCATTAGAAGCAAGATCAAATATCTGAGCACCGGGAATCTTTCTAAGTTTCTTGATTAGATCATCCTCAACCACGTTGCCTAAGTCTAATAACCTTAGAACCCTGGCCTCCATGTCATCTGGCATAAGCCAGCGCCAACGCATCCATAACAATCGTTGATTTGAATTACCTATCTGACTCATGCCTAAATAAAATCTTTGACGCTTCTTTTGTTGCAGTTCAACATCGTCTAGCAAATGGTTAATATCTTTCATAGTGTTATGTCCTCATTTTGTTTTGTCTTAATGCCAACCACGTTCTCGTATTTTCCCTGCTTTTGCACGATGATCTCAGAGATTGTATCAAACGCACCGCTGTTAATTAATTCAGCAGCCATCCATGGTTGACTTGGTGATCCCCACTTGGTAGTAATCTTTTTCCATTTACGCACAGCCATGCTGTGTGCAGTTGGATGCCCAAACATCAATGGCATTTTCTTAGGAAAGAACTCATCTTTAACTGTAAAGGTTACTTGACAGTATTCACTTCCATTTTTAGATTTAACCACAGACGCAAAGATGTCCGTGATGGGCTTGGCTTTAGGAGGAGATGCTTTCCTTTCATCTGATAAGACAGCTTGCTTCTCGGCCTTCGTGCGCCTTGCTACATCCCTTTCTTTCTTGGTCCATAAAGTTTTGGATTGAGTCGATTCAAATACTTGTCCACACTCAATGCATTCTTTAGCAGAAGGTGAGTTGATTGCATTACAGCTTGCACAAATCTTAGGCTTGTATCTTCCGGGAAGACTTTCGCCAGGTTCTACCTCATCTAAACAGCCATGTCGAGCTACGTTCTCACCGTAGTCAAGCAACAAGCAATTGTTTTTATCTTCATGCAATCTCATGCCTCGACCACACATTTGCACATAGAGTCCAACGCTTTGTGTTGGCCTTAGCAATGCTATACAATCTGTTCTCGGAGCGTCCCAGCCTTCAGTTAGGACGCCAACATTACATAGGGCGTGGACTTTACCGGATTCAAAGTCTGAAAGTATCTCATCTCTTTCTGAGCTGGGCGTTTCACCCGTAACTAATGCAGCATTAATTCCATGTTGCTGCAGATACTGGGTCATCTTGTTGGCGTGAAGTACAGACACACAGAAAAACACTGTGGCAGTTCTGCCTTTGGTGTATGCATTGTCAATCCAATCACTAATTACTTCGATGATGGTTTCATCTACCATGGCTATGTCTTCTAATTCTTTTTCCCGGAAGTCTCCGCCTTTAAACTTTAAGCTAACCTTGCCAGCATCAATGATGGCGTTCTCATTAACTGCAAAAGCAGACAGCCTAGACAAGTAACCTTCTTGAATTAACTCCGGGATAGATACGCTGTAGGCTAATCCTTTAAAGAAATGATCCTTGCGATTGCCATAGATGTAACCCTGGCCCATGCGATAAGGCGTGGCAGTACAACCCATAACCTTCATGGGCTGACGCTCTGATAAGGTGTCAATGATCTTCTTGTATCGAGTCATAGAGCTAGGCGCCACGTTGTGTGCCTCGTCTATGATCATGTAATCAAACTTGCCAACCTTCTCTAATCTTTTGGGCGATGCTATGGTATCGCGACTAGCGACTAGGATCTGTGCATCGTGTTCGAATCGCTTCATCCCGGCTGCAAGTACACCGACTGGTGCCTCGGCCCAAACAGATTTAAGTTTGCTCTCAGCTTGAGAGACCAACTCTTTCCTATGAGCCATGATAAGAACTCTCGCATGAGGATTCTTATCAAAAACTTCTTTAATAAAGTGTGAAAATATAATGGTCTTACCAGCCGCTGTTGGCAGGCAGATCAATGCTGGCTCATTCACTGGCTTGGTATCAAACCAATGGTGAAGAGCGTCTATTGCATCGCGTTGGTAGTATCTTAGTTTCAATGAATGGTTGCCTTTTGATCACTGGGTTGTGTCAAAAGCTGTATCAACTCTTCTTTCTCGTAATTATCTAGGTTGTCCATTACTATAGTGGATAGTAATTGCATAGCATCACTTGGTGTGTGTGAAAATTTAAATGCTAGCTCAACAGAAAATCTTACAAGAGTAACTACAGCTGCTCTGGTATCTAAGTCTTGTCTAGACCAATCGTCTATGAATATTTGCATGTCTTCCATGACTTTGTCACGGGTTGGTTTATCCAAAAATTCTAATGAATTGTCTATGTCTTTCATTTCTTGTATCCACGTTTAATAAAGTTAGTTTAGCATCTTTTACTTTTTGATCTGTATCGTTTGGCAAACTATCAAAGTTTTTATCGAGTGAATCTAATAAAGACTCCATTACATTAACGAGAGCTTTGGCCTCTCTGGTATTTATCGTCATATCTTTTCTCCAAAAAAGATGGGAATATTATTCCCAGTTTAGTTATAATAAAAAGGCGAGGAGTAACCAAAGCAAAGTCCAGGTCATTCATAGCTTTAGTTACTCGCTCGGTCATCCCATCAACAGAACCACTCTCTCCTTTTAATAGGTCGACCTGTTGCAGTTCTGTGATGGAAATCAATTACTTATCCCAGTCAAAAGGATCTTCTTCTTTCGAAGCAGCACTAGGTGCTGAAGCCGGGGAAGGAGAAGACACTGCAGACGAACCGCCAGCTAAAAACTTAGCGATCACATTCTTGTCTTCCCACTTCGTACCGTCACCCTTATCTCTGCCTTCTTCCACTCGGAGGTTGGCATTAAAAGGGACATTCATCATGCTTTCAAGATCCTCCAAACCAAAAGCTTCCATATCAGGATCTAAGCCCATGGCTTTTCTCCAGTTACGAAGCTTTCCTTTAGAGACATTTAGTCCGTTGCCTTCAAGCATAAAGTTTTCCCAAACCTTTCTACCTGAATACTTCGGTCCCACAACTTCATAAGTTACACTCAGCATCTTATGGTTTGTGGCTTTACTATTTTTACTTTCCCATGACGCTGCTATCATTTCATAGTCACCAGCTGGCATAGGCCCAATTGAACCGCTGTCTTCCTCGACATCAGTTAAGTTTAGATTAAATAAATCATCCGACATTTTCTTTCTCCTTCATTTTAGATTTTAAAGACTCTTTGAAAGCAGTTATGAATGCATTCCAGTCAAGATCTAATGGGGCATTCCCCAGGTCAACTCGACTTTTCGCATCAAAAGCTGCGTTATATTTATGAAACAACTTTCGCTTGCCATATGACACAGCTCTGGTTGCTTCCTTAAACCCCTGTCCACTAGTACGAGTTGATACCTCGTAGTTTGCAAACAAGTTAAAGTCTACCCATTCCCGGATCATCGATGATACCTTCTTGTGCAGACTCATTTCCCAACGATCATAGGGCTCACGCTCTGGATCATTGAAAGTTCTGATCGCTACATGGGAGAGCAAGATCACATTGATCTTTTTCTCTAGTAACAAATCAAACATTTTAAGAATCCGTCTGTATAACTCAGCGGACTCTGTGTAACCTTTACCAAAACCTAATGCCTCAATAGACTTGACTGAATGCATGTCGCAAACTTTTTGTTGCACAAGCTTCTCAGCCCAGTCAGTGGTATCAAACACCACAGTTTTGTAATCATGTTTCTCTTCATAGAGAGTTTGTAATTGTTTAACAATGTCATCGTATGACTTGCATAATGGGAAAGACGATACATCTAAAAAGTTAGTACCCTCTTCTGTCTTGATGTACACAGGCCGGGGTGCATTAGATGCGAAGGTAGTCTTACCTATCCCATCGGTTCCTGCTACATTGATTTTAATTGCTGGCACTTTAATACCTGTTTCTACAGTATCCAATAGACTCACCTTGCTCTCCTATCATGCTCATTAACGTTGTGGCTTTCCATAGAGCCAACATGTTCTTCCCATATATCTGACAATGAACTTGGCAAATACATGCTGTTGATGTCTTTCATTTTGCTGCAGAACTGCTCAAAGCTACTGCAAGTACTAATAACAAATTCTGAATCAGACTGAACGTCTATTAAAAAATCTCCTAATCTACTCATCACTTACTCCTTTTAATGGATCAATCAAAGCTATGTATGGCCTTTCATTAATCTTAGTTGTTAATCCTTTCTCTATGTATTCCCAGGCCTTTGGATCTTCAGCTTGAATCCTCTTGGTCGCACTAGAGTCCTCAGTGAATTCTTTTTTGAATGGGAAATTTTGTAGTTCTTTTGATAGATCATTAAGGTAATCTTGATCCCAAGACTTGGTGATCTTATATTGGATCCTTAGATCTTTAGGTATCAACCCATTGAGTGGAACTCTTTTAGATCCACCAGAGTTAGATAATGTTTTGGCTACCTCTCTAACTTCAGGAGTATTGGCAATGGCCTCATCTAAAGTTTTTGATTCTTCGCGCAGTTTTGATTGTTCAGATAGATTGACTTTCTTTAGTCTTAATAATTCGACCAAGCCAAAGCTATCATAATTAGTTTTATCTTCCATAAGTTTGTCTCCATAACAAATACAAATACCATATTAATGATATTAAATTCTTTGTCAACAAATTTCTTTACTTTTTGTATCACCTCACTTATCATTGACTTCGATGTGCTTCGGTTCGTGTTGTTTCCCCTGACAATACGTCCTCCTTTTTTTTAAAGAAGCACATCACCTAACACAAGGAGAGAGATGGAATTAAAAGATTACATAGAAAAGAGAGGAGAGGAAAGTCTTGCCAAGGAACTTAAAGTTTCTGTGTCAACAGTTAGATCCTGGAGATACAGCACAAGACAACCATCGGTTAACCAAGCTAAGAAATTAATTAAGATGACCGGGCATGCGCTCGATTGGGAAAATATTTATGGTGCTATAGAAGAAGGGGAATAGTTTTGGATTTAAATTTAAATAAAAAAGGGGAAGAGATTGTTGGCAATCCACGCAAGGAGATGCTTCTTTCTTTTTACGAGAACAACTTTCATCTGATCCCATGTGGATCTAAGACAGATGACATTCCAGATTACTTTAAGAAGAGACACTCTAATGAAGAGGACAGTGTCTTGGTTAAGCGCTGGGCAAAGACACCAAGAGTTAAGTGGGCAGACTACATTCACAAGCAACCTCACTTAAAAGAAATCAAGCAATGGTACCTACAGTTTCCGAACTGTAATTGGGCAGCTGTCACAGGCATTAACTTTGTGGTGCTCGATGCAGACACACAAGAAGCAGCAGACTTCTGTGAGTCAGGACAGATCACAAGAACAACACTGAAACAGAAAACACCTAGGGGTGGCTATCATTATTTCTATGCAATCAATCCTGAGCTAAAGATTAGAAACACAACAGGCCGGCTTGATATCAGAGGGGAAGGTGGCTATGTCATGGTGTCCCCATCAGATCATTACATGTTTGAAAGCGCTGACGGTATCGAGCCAAGCGACATGGATGATCTACCGATGCTGAACTCACAAGACATGAATGTCATCTATGACTTCAACAGCACAGGTAAGACAGGCTCAGAATTAAAAACGCCGCTATCGACAGAGGGTGTTGGCAATGGAATGAGGAATGACACACTGGCAAGGCTGGTGGGCAAGTGGATACTCGAAGGTTGGGGCATGAGAGAGGTGCTGATCAAAGCATTGGATTGGAATCAAAGCAACAACCCACCCATGAGCGTGCAAGAAGTATTGCAGACTGTTAATAGTATTTGCACCGGGCACTTGAAAAGAAACCCTGAAGACGATCCCGGCATCTTGCAATGGAAGACCAGTCAATGGCAGATACAATTATCGGATGAACTCAAAGAGATCATGGATCAAGAAGATCCTATCGAACAACAAAAGAAAGAAGAGAAACCTGAACGCGATCCTTTGGGTCTCAAAGTATTTTCAGATCCTTTTTGGGATGGCATGGACTCAGAGCGCATCGAACAGTTTTGGGGTGATGCATTTATCTTTGAACAATCAAGGGTCTTGCTGTTGGGTAAACCAAAGATTGGTAAGTCTCATTGGTTGGGTGCGTTTGCTGCAGCAGCTACGACAGGCACAGAGTTTATGGGCAAACAATTTAGCAGGCCTATAAAGGTTATGTGGTTACAGGCTGAGATCATCAGTGAGTTTTTAAAGAAAAGGATTGACATGTATTACCAACCTTTTATGCATGACCGGGAGTTGCTTGAGCTAGGCAGATCAAACCTCATAGCTTCTGGAAGATTAAGAAAGAACATCATGAGAGACAAGGACATCGATGAGATAGCCACGAGTATTGACTATCACAAACCTGACTTAGTTATGATTGATCCTATTATTAATTTCTTTAGTGGTGAAGAGAACTCTAACTCAGAGATACACGAGATGCTGTCAAGGGTAGACAGACTCATAGAACTCTTTGGTGTAGCTGTCATCATTGCTCATCACACTGGCAAAGAAAGAGCAGACGATCTGTCGTTCATGTCAGCTCGTGGTGGTAGTGCCTTTGCTGGGTGGATGGACTCAGGTGTCAAGCTGGGAGGCAAGAAACCTAACATCGATATCTTCTATGAGGCAAGGAACGCAATGGAACCAACGCAACATCTTTCATACTTTGATTATGATCGTGGCTTCTTTAGGATGGTTGATGCATCTGACTCACCGGATGAGGTAGAGATAGCGCGAGTGGTAGCAGCTGGTATGGATAGGCGCAAGTTTTATACAAGACAAGAGCTAGAACTTCTAGCAAGACAAGCATTGAAGGACAGCGAGATGGCCTCAGGCGAGAGAGCCGCAAGGTACGCAGTGTCTCATGTGCAAAAATATTTAGCAGAGAGAGTCAAGTCTCATACTGTTCCTGGAAAGAACGCATGGTATTACTTGGCAGACAATGAGATGAAGAAGCCTTGGGAAGACGATGGATAACTTAGATTCAATAACAGATCCAATTGAAGAGGTCTTGCATATGATGGTCAAACATCAGTTGGCAGTGGTTGCTGATAAGAAGCTTGACTTAGCTCGCACGATTCTAAGGTTGCAAAGACAACTCACAAGAACAAAAGAAACAAATAAAAACTTTCATGAGCAATGGATGTATTTGCACAACACACACGAAGATATAGTGGGAGAAGTGGAGAGAGTTTATGGAATCTAACCCTTACAAAATAGACGGCCCAGCACTCATTAGTTTTAGTGGTGGCAGAACCTCCGGGTTCATGCTATGGAATATTATTCAAGCGCATGGTGGCACACTGCCTGATGATATCTATGTGACCTTTGCCAACACAGGCAAGGAAGCCCCGGAGACATTGGACTTTGTGCATGAGATAGGTGAGAAGTGGGGCGTCAAGATACATTGGCTTGAGCTTTACTTCGGTGAAGAGCGTCCTGTCTATCGAACCAAAGAAGTTACATACGAAACAGCGAGCAGAAATGGTGAGCCTTTTGAAGCTTTAATTGACAGAAGAAAATACTTACCCAATCCTGTGGCCAGGTTCTGCACAAGCGAACTCAAGGTCAAGGTCATGTCAAGGTTTATGCGCAAGCTTAGAGGACACAAGACTTGGTATAACGTCATAGGCCTTAGATACGATGAACCTCGAAGAGTCTCAAGCGCTATGAATCAGAACAACCCATGGTCAAATGTCTTGCCTATGTATCATGCCAAGCACGATGTGAAACATGTAACGGATTTCTGGGAGAAACAAAACTTTGATCTGAACCTAACAAACTTCTCAGGTAAAACTTTGGCAGGCAACTGTGACCTATGCTTTCTTAAAGGCAAGGACACCAAGATTAAACTGCTACAAGAAAGACCTGAGATGGCTGACTGGTGGATTAAACAAGAGCAGAAGTTTGGTAAAGATTCTGGAGCTACCTTTAGGAAGGACAGCGACAACTACATCAAGCTTCTAGATATAAGCAAGCAACCAAACTATAAGGAGCAAGATATGTTTGATGAACAGATGACTTGTTTTTGTCATGATTAAACTAGACAAGCCAGCACTAAAAGAATCAATGGCTGATACGTTCATGGGCACAGCAATCAATCTACCCTTGGTGTGGTTGGTGCTGACAATCTGCTTGATGTTCACGCAAAACGCATTGATCATCTCATTGGCACAAGCCGGGGTGTTAACAGTGGTGGCAATCATCAGAAGGTATTGCACAAGAATGTATTTTAAAAGGAAGGAGGAAAGATGATTAAGATATTAGATATCTGTTCAGGGATAGGAGGATTCAGCTTGGGACTAGAAGCGACTGGTGGTTTTGACACCGTTGCTTTTTGTGAGTTCGATGACTTCTGTTGTAAAGTATTAAATAAACATTGGCCAAACGTACCAATATATAAAGATCTAAAGGAGATAGGAAATGACCCAGAAAGAATTATTCAAGAATTTGACCTCATCTGCGGAGGCATCCCCTGCCAACCGTTCAGTCTTGCAGGCAAGCAAAAAGGCAAGGAAGATGACAGACACCTCTGGCCGTACATGTATGAAATTGTTAAATCAAAGAAACCCACTTGGGTCATTGTCGAAAACGTTGGTGGCTTCGTCAATGTGGCACTCGACGATGTCT
>Ga0209634_1001256_pt1 | contig 18787 bp, 18 predicted proteins | sample LinPmetageLP40_FD_184043 | JGI IMG/M metagenome (GOLD analysis project Ga0209634, IMG submission 184043) | Marine viral communities from the Pacific Ocean - LP-40 (SPAdes) (version 2) | ecosystem: Environmental > Aquatic > Marine > Oceanic | place: Pacific Ocean | collected 2010-08-26 | reverse complement strand
CCGGGGGACCGGCTATCCGATAATGTTGGCGACCGTTGCAGCGGACAGTGGAAGCCGTCAGCACCGCGTCGGTGAGGGCCATCTAGGTCCCACCAAGGATTCGGTCAATAACCTTTTTGCACCTCGATCCGATAATTTCGTAAAAACCCCGGAATACTGCGGGCTTCGAGCGTTACGGATGCGTAGAGTTCACGGTGCCGGGAGGTACAGAACCACCGCAAACATGCGGGTTCTGGCGAATCCTTCCGTTCTACACCGTGAGATTCGCGCGTGATTCTCGGGAATCGACCCGAAGGAAGGTTGTTTGCCGAACCGGCCGTGATTCGAGCAGCGCGAACCGCAGCGAACGATAATGCCATTTATGTGAAGCTGGGCCCGCGGGCTATCTACTGACCGACCGCCTGAGGTGAGGCCGTATTTGTGCTAGTATGGACGGGAAGGCATTCTCCGTCCTGCCAATCGGGCCCACCGCCTTTATCACGCCTCTTTTGACACTCATTGGCGCCGCTCCCCTCTGACGGCAGCGGCGCAGACTGGGCTTCAGCATGGCGCACTTAGGCGAGCTGCCCGCGCTGTCCGATCACAAGGACAAGCCATACGAGCCTATCGGTCAACTCGTAGAGCGACATACTGTCGGGGTAGAACGCAACATCACCGGCCTGACCGCGCTTCGCGATGACTTGGCAGATGCTGGGGTCACGCAAGGCTGCCTGGATCGGCGGGCATCCGATAGTGGAAAGCATGGCGCGCCAAGATTGGATAGAGGCGGAGGGGCGCAATGGCACCAAAAGTCCTACCCCTCGTTGGTTGATGATGAACAAGACTATCGAGGATCTCCAGCGCGATATGGAAGCTGCGGCGCACGCTCTCGATTTCGAGGAGGCGCGGCGAATTCGCGATCGCATCAATCTGATGCGAGGCGGCGCCAACGCTACAGAAGCTGCCGAAGCAGACACCTCGGGACTGGCTCGCCAGCGCTCGGGCGCCATGGGGCTTGGGTCGAGCCGGCAGCGCCCGGTTACTCCGCCAGACTGGAAGGCGCCGCCCAAGCCCGACCCCATGACATCCGGCCGGAAACGCAAGTGACGCCTGACCGCGCGCGTACGGCGGTGCTGACGCTGCTTTCCCAACGCAACCTCGGAGCGACGGTATGCCCCAGCGAAGTCGCACGCGAGATCGCTTCAGGGGACAAAAGAGCTTGGCGTTTGGCGATGCCACTTGTCCATGATGCCGCCGACCAACTTTTGGATCAGGGACTCATCAGGTTGAGCTGGAAAGGCAGGAAGTTGTCGGCACGGTCCGGACCCTACCGGATTGGCCGCGCTAACGAGTACTGACAGGTTAGTCGAAGAAGCCCCGATCGCCCGAATGAGGCAGCAATGTAGATACAGAAGAGCGGCACTCCGGCTTGGCGATATCCGTATGAGCGGACGCCAAGATCTTTGCTTGCCATGCGCCGACAGGACCAAACGCGAAGAGTCCCGCTGAGAGCAGCAGGGTAATTTACTCTCCGATTTCGGATGTGGCGATCGAAGCGGCGCGCACGATCACGCTTTCTTTAGGGCTAGTCGATGGGGTGTATCTCTGTTTCGGCGTTTCCATCCGGCACGCCTGGCTCTTCCCGACCCACGGTGCGCACACACGCAGTTCCGAGCCCGCGGGCATGCTGCGGCGGAGCGTTGCTATTGGAGAGTTATTTGGGAGATGGTTGCGGGGGTTGGATTTGAACCAACGACCTTCAGGTTATGAGGGCTCTGTTCCGATACTACCCCAGAGCACGCCCATCTACCTTTGTAGACTTATTTTCAACGTGTTAGATTGACTGTTGGAGCGCCTCGCGGCTGTGTGGCTACGCACGGTTTCGCTAGGCTTCGCTCCCTCCTGCTTCCTATTTGCTTACGGATCGAGCCACGTAGCGGCCGCTGGTAACAGGAGGCGAATTTGCCAAAGCTGACGAAGAGACAGATCGAGGCGCTCGAGATCAAGGACAAGGACTATTTCGTCTGGGATAGCGAGCTGTCCGGTTTCGGCATTCGCGTGTTCCCAACCAGCCGCAAGCAATTCGTCCTTCAGTACCGTTTCGGCAAAACCTCGCGAAGGATGAGCCTTGGCCGATTTGGCGCAATCACACCTGACCAGGCGCGTGGTCTTGCCCTTAAGGCTCTCGTCCAGATTCGGCAGGACGTCGACCCGCAGGTGCAGAAGCGAGAAAAGAGGACAGCGCTCACGGTCCGCGATTTGGCGCAGCGGTTCGACGAGGAGCATATCGAGGTTCACCTCAAGCCCAGCACCGCCAAGGAATATCGCCGGAACCTGAAGCTCTTCATCCTCCCCGCCATTGGGCATCTGCGCATCATCGACGTGACCCGCGCCGATATCGCCAAATATCATCACGACTGGCGGGATCGCCCCTACCAGGCGAACCGCAACATTGAGATCATCTCGAAGATGTTCAATCTTGCCGAGCTTTGGGGTCTGCGGCCCGACGGGACCAATCCGCGTAGACACATCAAGAAGTATCCGGAAAAGAAGCGTGAGCGGTATTTCTCCGCTGCGGAGCTACAGGCGATCGGTCGGGTGCTCGGTGAGATGGAAGAGGAGCGGGTGGAGTTGCCGAGCGCGATCGCAGCAGTTCGCCTGCTTCTCTTCACTGGCTGTCGGCTTGGCGAGATAATGACCCTTCGTTGGGAATATGTCGATCTGCAGGGCCGGCGTCTGCGCCTCCCAGATAGCAAGACCGGCGCTAAGGAAGTGCATCTTGGTACGGTAGCAGTCTCGGTGCTCATGAGCATTGAACGTACGATGGGTAATCCATGGGTCATCGTCGGTCGAAACGAGGGGGCACACCTGACCGATCTCCAGCCGTTCTGGCAGCGGGTGCGCGGTAGAGCCGGGTTAAAGAACGCCCGCATTCATGACCTCAGGCATACGTTTGCATCAGTGGCGGTCAGCAACGGTCAGAGCCTGCCGATGATCGGAAAGCTCCTGGGCCATACGCAAGTTCAGACGACTGCACGTTACGCGCATCTCGCGAGCCAGCCAGTAATGCAGGCTGCCAACGACGTATCATCGCTCATCGCCAAACAGCTGCTCGGCGGCGCTACTTGACCCGGTGGTCTCGTTCGCGAAATGGGGCCGATTTGCATTACCTTTGCAGTTCCACTTAATGTTCATCGTAGCACTCGGATGAACGCTGTGCCTATCGTCATCGTTGCGATGGGCGGAGCGTGGAAATCCCTCAGACAGACCGGTTGGTTACGGCCGGGTGGCATACGCGCATATCCAGCCGGTTCGCCGGCAATGGCAGCTTTGCGCCCTCTAATCGGTCATTCCGACCAAAACGGTGAATGCCCAAAAGCAGTCGTTCGCTCAGGAACGCCGTAGCGGCGGCTTCGCGCCCCAATTCCGGTCATTGCGGCTCGCCTAGCGATTGCCTGAGAGCGGACAAGGTTACCAGCTTGGCCGAATGGCCTGGTTTGGGACTTTCCTGCTGTCCGACGCCGAATTGCCGAACGGCGGCTTTCGCCAAGAGCCGACGGCGAGAGTCTTATCCAACCCTACCCACATTCCGGCAACAGCTGGGCCGTTAGCGGAAAAACCGTTCTTAAACGAAATGGCGCAAAAGCGGCTAATCGGTAGGGGCGTTCCAAATCGTTAAATCAAGAAATTCAATGGTTGCACGATGATAAGGGAATGCGATTGTACCGCTATGATCAGTGAGACTCAGACAGCGACCGATGACGAGACCAAAGCGCTGCTGATGCGGGAACTGCTAGAGGCTATGTGGGTCCCGCAAACGCCTGCGCAGGCGGTGTCGTTCGCTCCAGATGCCTTCCATTCTATTAGTAAACTAAAGAAGCACCAAACGGCTGCGGTCGTTGCCGGATTACTCACTGAACCGCGCTATCATGTCAACGCGGTCAGGCTTGATTGGCTCCTACGCCTCGTGCTTTCCATGGCTAACGGAAAGATCAAGCCCAGCAAGTCTAATCTTGAAGCCATCCTCAGCAGCTCCTTCGATGCCGCGCGCGTTGTTCGCCTAGAAGATCCGATCGAGGATTTCTTCTGTGATGCGGTGCCCACCACGCGTGGCGATTTCCTGATCTTTGATGGCCACTGGGAACATGCGGCGGAATATACGGATACCGTCATCCAGGCATTCGAAGCACTGCCTGAAACAGACCACACTAGCTATGCGCTCGATACAGCTTACAGCCTATTGAAGCTGAGCGACGCGCTTGCCAAGCGCTCCAATGTGGAGCGCTACGCCTTCGAACCGGGCGAGCAATGGGCCAACATTGTGCTGCCACGCACGGAGAGGCTTCGGGCGATCGCACGGCGCGTGACGTTCTCGGACTCGGACCTCGGGAAACCCGGCATCTCGAAGGAAGAGCTCGCCCCGTTCATTCTCGACGAACAATATCACCCTAATCTGCTCAATCCCATTCCTGGCGACAGTCCGCTCGAATTCCACCCGCTAACATCGACAGCCAATGGCATCCTTGTTTTGAACCCAGGAGCGATGTCGCTCGCGGTCCGAGCGTTACTGATTCTCGCCGCCAAAAAGGAGGGCTTTGAAGCGGAGTTCTGTTACCGCTTGATGGTTGTCCAAGAGGCCTACTCTGAATGGACGGGCTTCTGGCCGACACGAGAAATCCAGTTGACGGGCCCGAGCAAGGACGGGCTGCGCGGCAGCGTATGCCGATTCTCATCTGGCCGTTTTCTACACGTAATCCAGCTCCCTGTTTCACTCGCGGATTTCCCAAACGTGGCGTTTGGCAGTGTCGTTAGGATCGGCGAACAGACGACTCTGGCGATACAGGAAGACATCGAGCGTTTCTGGCAGCTCCTAAGTGAACAAGAGGATTATCGCGAGGCGATCACAGTCATTCTCATGGGTGGATGGGGCGGAGGCTACGCCTTCGCCCCCGAACTGGATGAGAGCAAAATTCCGTCAGGCTGGCGGTATTTGCCGCTATCGTTTGCCGAGGCCGCGCAGCTTGGCGCGTGCAAGGAAGGCAAGCTTCACAGCCTTTGGCGGGTCATCACTCAGGTCGAGCTGCTGGAAGGCCTCGGCTATCGGGTCGATAACGTCAATGGCACGTTGAACCTTTTCGGAAATTGGCGGGCCACAGACGGACAGGTGATCCCCGAGCACATGGTTGACATGGAACCACCGTGCAACGTCATGATGCCGAGCAACGATCTCTTCGAACCGCGCGTCGAGTCCGCACGGAATAGAGATTTGCGAGCGCTCCCCTTTCCGGATGGCACGTTCAGGAAGGTTCAGCGCATTGACTGGGGGCCGGATGGTCTCAAACCCGTCTATGGTAGTATCGAAGATGCAATTGCCCAGCGGCTCATCGGCGCAATTGCGCTAAGAGGCCAGGTCTGGTGGATCGAAGCGGTACAGGACGGCACGGAACCTGTCTCCTTCGAGTGGCTCTATCAGGTCTGGAATGCCGCCATGCAGTGGCTGGCTGAGGTTGCGCCGCAAATTCTGGATGATTTCGGAAATCGTCTGGGTGGCAATCCCCGCTATGTCTGCATCGAAACGGAAGAAGGTGACGGCACGCAGCGTAGGAAAATTGTGGGCGACACTGACCCAGTGCAGCATATCCAGGCATCCACGGATACCGACGGTACTCGAAAAGTCCGATTGGGAGCGCAGTGGATTGAGGGGCTCTGGCAAACCGAGAACAAGGCGGAACGGGCTTTCGCCGTAACACTACTTGAACAACTGCTGAAAGATGGCGAAGGCGGCCCCACGAGGGATGAAATTGCTCAGAGTGTCTGGCGTGGCATCCCTTCCCCGGACTGGCGTTGGCTCCATGCGGGTGAAGCTAAATCCGTGATGGAAAGGATGTCAGCGGGAGGACTGATCGAGAAATTCCGCAAGATTCCGCTATCAGCTTCCTCGCTGGTAAAGTGCGGCTCCGTGTGGAGATTCCATAGCCGATCGGACGGCTACGAATTTAAGGGCGAAGAGGAATGCAGGGGCTTCCTCAGGTCGTACTACGATTTCGTGCTGAGCGAGCTAATCGAGCAAATCAAGGGCTTCAACAGAGAGCAACTGATCGAAGTGTCTGCGCAGCGATACCAAGCTGCGCGAGATGAGCAGCGGATTTGGCGAACGAGCATTCGGGCATTGAGATCGATCAGAGGGCAAGCCGCTGACTTGGCAGCGATGCAGCGCCAAAACGAAATCAACGCGGTCCAGCGAGCATCGAAAACCATCTGCGAGATTGCCGCATGTGAAGCCCCGGACAGTGGCGGGGCACATGCAAGCCGCGAAGACCTCGACGAGATGTATGCGCGCGCACTGCTGCTTTTCGGCAATGGACAGCTCTACGCGACAATCAGGGCTGGTCTCGTGCCGCCGCACCTCAAGATCAGCCCAGGCGGCGACTTGATGAGCGATCGGTCTGTATTCGAGAAAACCATGCTTCCAGCGACCGAGCGCCACCATGCCAAAGCATTGGACGAAGCGGCTGAAGGCTATGCGGCAAAGTCTGAAAAACCGGCCACTCCGCAACAGGATGGAATCCCTTGGGACAAGGACTTCCGCAAGGCGATCGAAGCTGAGTTTTCGACTTCCGCCGAGGCCTTGGTCGATCTGGCTCCGGCCTTGCTGCAATTGGCGGAAAAGCGAGGCCAAGGCGCATTCACGATCAAGCGATCGGAAATCGTGGCATGGCTCGAAGGGAACAAGGAGTACCCGCAAGGCGATATTGCCGCCTTGCTGGAACGGCTGACACTCAAACGGCGCGAAAATTGGGGCAAGGAAGAGGATTGGCTGAGACCCAGAGACCTCGACCTTTCGAGGTTCGATAGACCGAACTCCCTCATCAACCGCCCTCTCCTGGCCGTGAGCGATGGCGACGATCCGGTCGTGCTGGTCGCGCCAATGATAATCAGCGACGCGCTCATGTATGCCGTCGGAACCATGCATGAAGGTAGCATGCATGGGGAGTTCTGGTCATCGTCCGAGGCCCGAAAATATGCAGGGCGCCGCGCGGACGAGTTGGGCCGAGAGTTCGAGGACGAGGTCGCATCGAAGCTAAATGGTCTGGGTCTGGAAGCATCAACGCGCAGGACGGTGAATGACCTCCTGCAACAAGGCTCGGACGCGGATTTGGGTGATGTCGATGTTTTCGCAATCAGCGCCGATCAGTCGAGAGTCTGGGTCATAGAGGCAAAGAACTTGAGGCTATGCCGGACTGAGTCTGAAGTTGCGGCACGCATGACCGAGTACCGAGGTCAAATGCGATCTGACAGGAAGGGCATAGAAAGACCGGACAAAATGCTGAGGCACCTCAATCGCGTTCGGCACTTAAGGAACCATGCGCAAGAGCTCGGTCAACGTCTCGGACTTCCTGCTGCGCCAGAAGTTGAAGGCCTGATGGTTGTCGATGCGCCGCAACCGATGAACTTCCATATGCTGGACGATAGCCCTGATGCGCGATCGTGCATGCTGGATGACGTTGCATCGGCAATCGCGCGTCCGACCGCATCCACTTCTTCGTGATGGCTGTGAGACAGCTACACTTCCCGGCACCGGGATAAACGACACCTTGCGGATAAGGCGAAGAAGTCCGGCAGACCCGTCTGGCGAGTCAGCGGTGCCTCAAATCGGAAGCAGGAACTTTGAGCCTCTACTCGGCGTGAACAGTCGCGCATCGCTCGGGAGCTTGGCCTTTGCAGCCAGGCAAACCTTGTTGACGTTCTCTCGCTTCTTGAAGTTCCAACTTTCCGGATCGGGAAAGTAGCGGGCCTTGCCACTTCCGTGCCGCTCCCACGTCACCGGGTTTTCCGGATCGGGCGGATTGCGACCGAAGGCGAACAGCACGTCCGATCGGATGCCGTTCAGCTTCGCATAATGGAGATGATAGCCACTTTGGTTATGCTCTTCCGCGGTCACCTCGTGCTTCTTATGTGATTTGCCGAGCGGTAGCGTCACGACGAGATAGAGCACCGGAGTTTCGATTGGGTCGATCAGCGGCGCCACCTCGACGAGATCAATATAGCTCCACGACGCGTTCAGCCGCTGCGATCCTAGCTCAATGAAAGTGGCTTGGACCAGTTCGCCGTACCGCTGCCTTAATTCCCGTAGATGTGGCGTCTCGGAGACGCCGGGATTTGGTCCATCCGTAATATAGATATCTCTTAAGAGCCGTTCGGCCTCCCGAAGAGGCGCGCGGATGGTGTCGACCGGAAAGTTGCTCTCGTGCCAAAATAGCGGTTCCTTTGACGGAAAGAGCTCTCGCACTTGGTGTCCGATTTCTTCCTCTCTCGCCGAATTTCTTTCAAGTGCGAGCTGAATAAGTTGCGAAATGCCCGCCACTTGGGCCAGCACATCCCCCGTTTCCGAATCCAAGCCGGCCCCCTTCGATTACGCGCGGTCTCGGAAGACAATTCCAAATCCACGCCCCAAAAATCTAGCACGTCCTTCATCGCATTCCTGGGATGATGAGAATATCCCAGAGCGACTGAAAAGTGTATCACCGCCTCTCGACGGTTTCCCATAGGTGAATGACATGTTTCAGTAGACGCGGTCGTTCATGCACGGAGCGCTGAACGTCGTCACTTGGGTCGGCAGCCGCCCTTTCTGAGGCGCTGATCGAACGGCGGCTTTCCGCCTCTCAGCGCCCAGAACCAGCCGTTCAGCAACCGGCCCAAGATTTGCCGACTAAACATGATGGTGCCGATGGCAGGCTTCAAGCGCGGCAGATGCACGCATCCATGACCGACATTGGGGTGGTTAGCTGCCATGTGCCTACATCGCATTTAGCCGAGAGGGTCCGATCCTCTCGCCGAAATTCCAAAGCATCGCGTTGCCTTCATTAAGCTCTGTGTGAGCTGCGGGCATGATAGGATGAGAGTTCAACGCAACCGGCGAACACTTCTTGATCCACCTTTCCACGCTCCCCACGATGGACCTCAATTTCGACCAATCGACCCTCTCAATCACTTCTTCGTTGAATATCGATCGTTGTCGCGCGCCCTTCTCTGTCCAGCAAGACATGGAATAGGGATTGAGGCACCCTTCAACATCGGTAGTTGCGGTCACTCTGATGACCGCCGGGCTTTCGAGGATCGTCCAACCCTTCTTGCCTATCTCCTCCCGATACTCCCTGCTGAAGGCAACGTTCTTCCGGGTTAAGCCTCCACCCACCTCTGATGGCCATGCGGCGAATGATCTGGCACCCTCGGATAGGTAGCTCGAAATTTCATCGGGCGACTTGAAAAAGAGATTCGGCTGGTCTGGTGCGGAATACTCTTCGAAAAGCTTAATGCCCGGCACTTCGAAAAGACGGCGCGAGAGGTCTGTCAAATCGTCCATTGCAGCATAAAAGAGAATTGTCATCGGCATGATCTACCATGTAGCCGCAACGTCCGAAATGGGGTCGTTACCGGCTAGTCCGGTTTCAGCCCAAAAAGCACGGAAGCCGCCTGACGGCTCCTAACGATCGCCGCGCCATGCGCGAAGGTCTGATTATGGGGTGGGAAGCTGCCGTTCTGCTCTATCTCGCGATAGCCTGTGAGACGAGGAGGATAGGACCGCCGGTGTAGTGGCAATAACCCATAACCATCATCGCGCCGGGCCATTGGCTCTCGCATTCTCCAACACGTCCGGCGAACGTTGTGCGCGTCGGATTATCCGGGGGCTCGCCAATCGCATCCCACTGAGCATACAGTCCGACACGTTGCTGACGGAGCCTTCTGCTAACGTTGGACCTGTCTGAATTGGCGGCCTTAGCAGACGAGAACAGGGCGCGGCCGCTCCAGTAACCATCTACAGCGACACATGCCCCGAGCATCGTTTGAAAGTCCGACGCTAACGTAGAAAACGAAACGAGCTGGGCATTTTGCTGATTACAGTCGGCGGGGTCTGCCCACGCACCCATGATGAAAACGTCTTCCGATACCTCATCTTCATCTTGAGCCGCAACTTGACCAGCCGCCAGAAGCATGGCCATCGCGGCGAAACATGAACTTAGTCGGCGGAGCATATCTGCCAATATAACGGCGATTCAAATGTCCGCTAGCGGGTCGTTACCTGCCCGTCCGTTTCTGGCGAGAAGCATCCGGTAGCTGTCGGTCGGCTTTCGGGCATCGGGCTGGTCTGGGGGATCGACCGATAGTGGGGTGGTTAGCGGACCTTACTCAGTCCGCAATTTTTCCCTGCTGCCGCTTCTGGCGAACCTTTCTCTTAACTCGACGCTTCTCGAGAAGTTTAAGCGCGTCTTCATCGCCCTCGGCAAACATCGCGTCGATCTCAGCGGCGGATTTGTCGCCAAATACCTTTTTGTAGGTTTGGTGCTTACTACGGCTCATAAACAGCCATGTATTGTGCAGTGCCGATGTCCGCAATCGGGTCGGAAGCAGAATGACCGCTTTCCGATAAAACGAGCTGAAAGCAGACTGACCGCTAGCGGCCCAAAAGTTGACCTCTACCTGCCATCATGAACGTTGATCGAACGTCGTGGACATTTCGCATTGCCGGTCTTGTCCGGGCGCCGGGCAAGCGGCAGCATGGTATGGATGCTCCGCCTGTCCAAGTTTGTCGCCCCCCTCCTTTTGGCCCCGCTTGCTGCATGCGCAACGGCCTCCACACCTGACGAGGCCCCGCCGCCGTGGCGCATTACTGGCCCTTTGCAGGCGATCACTACAGCTGACGGCACCACAGATCCGGCAATTCGCGGTGTTTGGAAAAGCCGTGGTTATGGACGGTTGCTTCGCATCGACGAAGCAGGGGTCACTCAGTTTGAGATCGGAGAGGCCTGTTATCGTCCGGCATCCTCGGGCGAGGCTCTGAGCGCGATGGACTCGGTTTCCTACCGCTATTTTCGCGCGCTACCTGAGAGCAAGACCGCGATCTTCCAACTGTTGCGAGGCGATACCAATGTTGTGTTCGATAGGCTCGGCGCGCTTCCTGAGGAGTGCACTGAAACCCCGGCGACTAATCCGCGAGCGGTGGCCGACGCCTTCCTCGACGCGTTCGAGCGCCACTACGCATTCTTCGACCGTCGACCACCGAACCATGCGATGCGCGCCGAACGAGTGAATTCGGCAATCCGGCCCGACATGAGCGACGCCCAACTGTGGGATGCGCTGGCCGGATACATGGATGGACTGTCGGACAGCCACACCAAGCTAATCGGCGAAGTCGGTGGTGAACGTCGCCGGGTGCAAGACGGCCAGGGCACGACCTTGCCTCGTATGCGAGCAGCAGAAGGCGGTGAGACTGCATGGCTAATCGGACTGATCGACACCACGATGAAGGAGCTTGGTGAAACCGGCCATCACACCGGCAACGACCGGATAATGTGGGGCGTGATTGACGGGCGGGTTGGCTACCTGCAGGTTTTTCAGATGGGCGGGTTCACGGCTCGAGAGGACTTCGGCAGCGAAGCCTGGGCAACAGCGGAAATGACCGAGTTTGATCGCATCATGGATGAAGCCTTCGCTGCCTTTGCCGAAGCTGGTGTCGAAGGGGTGATCGTTGACCTGTCGAACAACCGCGGTGGCTGGGACAAGATCGCAAAGGCGATCCCAGCGCGTTTCACGGACGAAGCCTATATTGGCTTCACAACCGTGACCCGTGGGTCCGGCCTTCCTCCCTTTCCGCACGTAATAGAGCCTGCGCCGGGGCCGCGCTTTACCGGCCCAGTCCATTTGCTCACCAGTGATGTCACGGTGAGCGGGGGAGAGCTTGCCACACTGGCTCTGCGACAGAACCCGCGGGTGGTGCATGCCGGGGCCACAACCCGCGGTGCGTTCTCCACTCCGTTGGCCAAGCGACTGCCCAACGGCTGGTTGCTTGAGCTTTCGAACGAGGTCTTCGCCGCGCCCGACGGCAGCGTTTATGAGGAGACCGGGATCAAGCCGTCGACAGCGCTAGAGGTTTATCCTGAAGGCGCTCCGGTCGAGGGACATTGGCGTGCAGTAGAAGCTTTGACCGAGATGATCGCTTCCTACTGACTACATGGTCAAATTACCCAAGCCACGGCCATGACCGCTTTGCGCCTTTTGTGATCCAGAAACAGACAGTCCGCAGAAGTTGACGGCCGAGACGACGTCCCAAAAGCCGACGCTTCGTGGAGGCTTCGCTGGCTGATTTGCGTTGGAGTGAAAATTGCTATTTGATAACCTTCTTTAGGAATCGAAAGCCCGTCTTCGGGAGATTGCCTTGGGGGGAACATGAGAGAAGCCGAAGAGCCAAGTCGTCCTTACGTCTTTGATGGTGAAAAGTGTTCGACACTTGTTGAGCTCGTCACAGCAATGGCTCCGAAACCTGCGAAGGCCCAAGAGCACTTGCTCGGTGGCTACATCGGGAAATGGATTGAGCACACACTTGGCGACATCGACGCGAAGATCGATCATGATCGCCTTCTTGGCCAAGATCTTGACCCACAGCAAAAGCTCTACACGTTTCTGGCAGCTCATTGGAAGGATGGAGCACCGCCTTTTATGGGCGTCGCGATCAGCTGGGAGCAGCTTGAACAGATTGCGCTCGATCAATTGCCAGAAGGCTTACCCAAGCGCCAATTTGTCTGCGACATCCATCGTTTAGGGATCCTCCCACTAGCCGCCAAAGCGTCAGGCGATGAGCGATTGCTTGAGGTCGATGAACGCTGGCAGCGGGAATTCCAGGATTACTGCGTCGCCCACGCTGAAGTGCTTTCATACGAGGAAATCTGGAACAACCGCGGTGGCGCTCTCGAGCTATGTCTGGCGGACCCGCACTCCGAAGCCTTTTACATCGCTCATTTTATGAATGGTCAGCGCGATGCGTCGGCCGCCCGTAAAATCGCTAGCAGCACCAAGGTGCAAATTTTCGATGCGCTTTTCGATCCGGAGTTGGCCGCCCGATGCCGGTTCGACCGAGAAGCGGAAAGCACGCGCGAGTTGCTGTCTCGAAGTTGGTTTGCCGCGCTGCTGAAAAGGCACCCGGAACCCAGCCTGGGTATTGATCTCGCATTAGGCACCGCCTCTATGATCGCGGCAGGAGAGGTGGGCGCGATTGAGAGGAGTATAGAAACGAACAAGGCAGAAATAGAGGCCGCAGGGAAAGACTGGCCGTTGCCCCGGCTTTCGCAAAAAGGCCATGCCATTCTTTACGGCGGGGCCATGGCGCTGGCCTCAATTATGGGTATCTGGGCACCAAATGGCTGGACATTAGGCGAACAGTTTACCGATGGAACGATGCTCGCACTCGTCGTCATGTCGGCATATTTTGCTACGTTGTATGCGGCTATGGCAACGGAACGTCGAACAGGCGTCATGCTTTCGATCGCGATCCTAGCGCTCATGTTGGGAACGATCCCGATTAGCTTTTTTGCCAGTGGTTGGTGGGTTCAGGACGCACCTTTCTTTGGACTGATTTTCGCTGCACTCGGCTTTGCGCGCCACCCGCTTATTGCAGCGAAACAAAAAGAAGCTCTCGGAAGAAAAGAACGCGACCTAGCCATAAGGCTGACCGGATCGCCCGAGCGTGAAGAGGACCCCGATGTCGTAATAGGGTATCTGGATTTCTACGCGGAAGGTGTTCCCAGAGACCAGATTGTAGCGCACAGTCGCCGCCAGCGTGTCGCAGAAAACGCTAGCGCTGTGTCCATGTCCGGCACTGGGAAACGACCAGAAAGGTCAGCTCCGGCAGCATATCAATCAGAGGGTTTTTCCTACGGTGTCGCTGGCTTGAATGTTTCTTCTGATGGAGCGATCACGAGCGAGCTCGTCGATGGCGTATCGGTCGATACAAAAGGCAGGGTGAACACGCGCATCGTGGACGGTGTAACCCTCCACAGCGACGGCAAGACGACGACCCGGGTAACGGACGGGGTCGATGTGCGGTCGGACGGTCAGGTTTCCGTCGAGATGTTCGGAATGCGACACTCCTGGGGTGGTAAGAAGGATGAGAAAAAGAAGGATAGCTGGTTCTAACCCAGCCCCGCAACGAGTTGGCCGGAGAGTAATGCCGCCGTCGCAGCAGCTTGTCTCTCAGCCGATCAGAGCGCGTCAGCTTCTTGTCGGGTGTATGGCAGATGACGGATTGAATAGCAGTCCCGCTTGCGTTGTTCTGGAACGCTCTGCGTGCAGCGTGCGATAAAGTCGCTTCGCCGCTCGGATATTCGCTGACACTCGCTATATCCAAATTGGTCAACGCAGCCGCCTGCAGAGCTCCCATTCAAACTCATAGCCTCGTCGACCTTGTCGCCATCGCTATAGTTCGACATTTGCCACCGCTCGTCGATAATCCAGGCATACCGGTCCAGAACGGCTTCGGGGGCATTGTCCGCTGACCAAGGGTTTGTCAGTTTCGCCTTCGCGAAGGGATTGTCAACATATAGACGAAGCGGGGCGTTGGAGGGTTGTGCCTCCGAAGTAATCTTCCCGATCTCACTGCCATCTCGCGAAAGAACTCGAACACGATAGGCCTTAGCCCTTACAACGCGCTGTTGATCGCTGCGGACTTGCTCCCATCCGGCCTCAATAGGGGTGAACGCCACTTCGAGATCTACAGACCGACTGTTTCGCGAGTTTGATAAAATTTCAGCTTCTTCGGGCGACATCGGGAGAAAGCTCATCTCCCCGGTCCCCTCGAGCGCCAATGCGAAATCAAGTCCTTCCGACCCGCTTTCGCTTGCACTGAAGCTAACCATTGTCCTGTCGAACAGACCGTGAATCGGGAATCCTTCGCGATCAAAGTCATAGTCTTCGAGCCTGCCATTAAGCTCGACCAAGTAGGTTTTGGCTGCAACGGCTTCGTCCACCAAATCAGTAAACTCGTCGAAGTTTTCTTCAAGAAAGCGACGTCGAGCGAATTCGTTGTCGAACCTCATCCCGAGCGGCTTGGTCATCATTCGAGCAAGGGAAGCGGGTTCGCCCGACATCCGATGATACAGGTAGGTTAGATTTGTCGCGTTGAGCTCGAGTTGCCCCGACCGTTCCGGACCAGAAACGTAAAGATCATTCTTGGACCGACTGGTGTCAGTCTGCGCATTTTCCGCATCTTCAACTGCCAGTGCTGCTTCTGGTGCCGCGTCGCCAGCCTCGCTGTCGGCATTAGAAGAACACCCCGCCAACGCTACCGCTGCCGAAACCAAAAAAGCGCATCGACCTGAACTCATGAAACGCATCGCTTCCCCCTTCGCGGAGCAACAAAATGGCAGAATCGGTCGGAGTCAATGATGTATGGTGGCGGGCATCTTCAATCGGCAGGCAATCCGCATCAGGGAAAGCCGCAAATGCGCTGTGCGATGGCGAGTTCAGGTCAAACAATTAGTAACGAGGAAATCGGGGTTGGGCAGAGCTCGATTCAATACGCAGGCTTATTGGGTGTATAAGAACTGTAACACCCCAACGGTTCTCGGCAGTATCCTACCAGTGAATAGGGCGCTCGGCAGCATTGGCATGCGAAGCGGTGGCTGAGCGCAAACCGGCTTCTAGCCCTACGCTGCCGACAGCTATCGACTTTGACACTGCTGAATTGGCTTTGCTGATCTCAGAGGGAGTTCGGAATGTCCAAATCCGTTATATGCGAAACGAAAGGCGACAGTCCGCTTCCGGCCCAACAAAGGACCTTGTGATGGGACTAGCCCCGGCAGAGACCCCTGATCTGCGAACCGCCCAGTTGCAGTATTATTTCGATTCCGAGATGCTCGTTGCATCCAGAATGACGCGGACGGTCTCCTCTGGCTGATCCCACATCGGGAAGTGTCCGCTACGCCCGAACCAGTGCAACGTCGCTTCAGGGAAGGCTTCGATCGCGCGATCCGCCTGCTGCGGTAGACATAGCCGATCCTTGCGTCCCCAGCCGATGACAACGGGCGCAGTCGTGTTCGCAGGACCCTGCTGCATTGCGCCGTTGGCGAGATCCTTCACAAGCGAATTGACGGTGCGGGTATTAGCCAATGACTTCAGTTCACGCGCAACGAACACCGGATCGAGCGCCCACGGCCTTGCAGAGAGCTGGGCCATGAGCGCGGTCCGGCCTGCGACATTTCCGGTGATGGCAGAAAGCGCCGGTCGCAGCGCGCGAACCAGAGCAACCGATGGCGTTATGGTGGCTTTGAAGAAGGTGCGCTCCCACCCCTGCCAGAAGCCGCCCGGATCCAGTGCGACCACCGTGCCCGCTTGGCCGCGCCGCGCCATCTCGAGCACCAGGCGAGCACCCAGCGAGCTGCCAACCATATCAATACCTGTGAGATTCTCCGCGCCGAGCCAGTCGTCCAGACTGCGCGCTAGTCCGTCGAACGTGCCGCTGCCGGCCTCTTCGGGTGTCTGCCCATGGCCGGGCAGGTCCACGGCGATTACCTCCCTGACTTGAGAAAGCGCAGGCGAGATCGTGTCCCACGAGCCGCAGGTCGCCCCCAGTCCGTGGACAAGGAGAAGGGGTTTTCCGCGCCCCGTTCGCGTGTAGTGCATGGTCATGTAATGATAACGTCTCACACCGACTTATAGGCCCGTGGATGTCTGTATTTCCGGAGGTGAAACCAAGAGCAGCCAGTCCGCAACCGGCCCCAATCCCGACATTATGCTCCGGTCGATAACGGCAGTGGTAAGGTGTTTTTGAAGGGCTCTATGCGTATCGCTGGGTATGCCTACCCCCCTCGACTTTTCGACCACGCACGTTTTTTTGCCCCCCGCCGGTGTCCGATCGAAAAGCTCCAAGGTTTTCACCTCCCCCCCTTTCCCGTCATGTATTTCCCTTCAAACGCTGACTAAGAGAGCGGGCCCACATGCTGTCCGCATGCGGGTCCTTTAGGTTGCTATATCTAAATTAGCTTCGCGCTAAGAAAGGCCTGTGCCGCTCCGCGTGTTCGATGGCTCACGCGTCCCAGGCCTTTCTAATCCGCTGTCGTAGTAACAAGCTTTTACCGATGATCTTTGGTGAAGCCGGGGGTACCGGGCATAGGACGACCAACCCCCGCCAGATGGCTGGGTTGGTCCTCCCCGCATGCGTTACAGATGCTCTTCGGAGCCAGCCGTCGCACTCGGACGCGAATGGTGCCGGCACTGGCCCATCCACTTAGCAGCTGCTTACGAAACTACGTGCCGTTCCGGAGATCCCCGCTCTGCCTTTCGGACTCGGGTTACCGCTTTGATCTCACCCCATTTGGTAGCGGACTAGTTAAGGCGCATACCCAAACGTGTTTAGCCAAACGAATGCGCCCCTCGCGGAAGTCCGCGAGAACGAATTCATTCAGCCGCTGAGGGGATCGACCGTGGACCAGCACCGCTCGGCGCTCTCCACCACTTCGGTGTGGTAGCGCACCCGGTTGCCAATCCTCGTATAGGTGGGCCCAATCCCTTTATCTCGCCAGCCCTCAAGCGTTCGGGGGCTGATGCGCCACCTGTGCGCAAGCTCCTTCGTAGTTAGGAAAGTCGGTTTTGGGGTAGTCGACATCGGCCGCTCCTGGTTTTGGAGCAGCCCGTTTATGCAGGTGCACGTGTTCTAATCGATCTGATGTGGAACACTATTTTTTCGGGTAGCAGTCCTTGCTGATCGCGCTGTAACTGACGCCAAAATGCTTGGCCGCGTCACGCATTGCCTTGCGCTTGCCCGAGCCTTCCTCAACCATAGCGTTCACGAAATCGATGCGCTCTTGGCGAGGTTGTCTTCGCCTGCTCTTCCCACCTTTGATCCGACCCTCATTCATTCCCCTGCCATCGAGCGCGTCGCGCTCGTGCGCTTCCTTAAAGGAGAGTTCGGTTAACAACTCCATCAGATCCATCGCCAAGGACACAGCCTCCCATGGCCGGGATTCGATGTGTTTCTCGACCAAAAGGGCGTAGCGCACGCATTGAAAAAGATACGAGAATTCGGATGTGCGTGGAAGCGTAAACTCCCGGTGCAATTGGGGATCGGTGGGTGCGGAGGTTTTCAGCTCGTCGTATCTAGCTCTCATAGCCTCAATAAGGCGAGCGTGTCGGCCCCAGGGCGAATTTAGTCGATCTAGCCCACGCAAGAACTCGCGAGCCTCTTCAGCATCATCTGCGTTCGTTCCGTCGAGAACTTTAAGGCGACGGGTACGCGAGGTGATGCCGGTGCCTTCTCCAACAGTGGTTGTCTTCGCCATGAGAGGAAACTAGCGCGTTGAGATACGTCCGACCACCTCGACCATTCGAAATTGGCGGGTCTTTGTGGCATGATAACGGCAGTTATGAATAGCTGGCGCCCGCTGGTCCCCTGTAAAAACTGGGACCGGAAACCGTGTACCCACACCGCCCCATGTCGGTTTGTGGGTCGATACCGGACCATCTGCTATGAGACACCCGAAGTCGAAGAGATGCCGTTCGGCATCACCGATGTACGTCGAATCGAGACGCTAGATGACTAAGACAGTCGACGCACTGGGTACCAGCCGATATGCCTTGGGTCCCGAATTGCTTGATCCAGCTACAACGACTGCCCGTCGTCAACGGTGAACACGGATCCGGTAATTTGAGCAGATGCGTCTGAGGCGAGATAGAGGACGAGATCGTCGAGTGCGTCGATGTCCATGATCCGCCGCCGGTGCCAGCTTGCGATCTGCGCTTTGCCACCTTCGCTGTCGAACCAATTGCCAACCAGCTCTGTCCGGATGTAACCGGGCTGGACTACGTTGAGATTGATCCCCTGTCGCACCCATTCGCGTGCGAGTTGGCGGCCGAGATGCGCGACACCGGCCTTGCTCGCCGCGTAAGCCGCGTCACCCTGCCCCGTCAGCTGTGCGGTGATCGACCCGATAATGACGATGCGTCCTGCCCCGCTCTCACGGCTACCCGCCGTCACCATCGC
>Ga0209634_1001255_pt1 | contig 18806 bp, 25 predicted proteins | sample LinPmetageLP40_FD_184043 | JGI IMG/M metagenome (GOLD analysis project Ga0209634, IMG submission 184043) | Marine viral communities from the Pacific Ocean - LP-40 (SPAdes) (version 2) | ecosystem: Environmental > Aquatic > Marine > Oceanic | place: Pacific Ocean | collected 2010-08-26 | reverse complement strand
AGACGTTGGATCTTGCCTTGAACAACGCATTTCATGAGCTGGAAAACTTTAAAGATACAATGGCTGCTGACCTGATGGTTGTTTCTACGCGCTACGTTGTCATCAACAACAAAGACCTTATCAGCCCTGCTGGATTTCACCCAGACGAAAAAGTTTACATTCAAAGCACAATTGCAATTCACACAGACAGCTTGGAAAATTTGCCAAGTTCAAACGAAAAACTTTATGCTTTTGAGGTAAACCCAATAGCTGCTTAATCAACTGGGGCTTCGGCCCCACCACCTCCTCAAATTTTAGAAAGGCACTATCATGAACAAGCACACTCCATCTCAACGCCCGATCACCGACTGGGTTGGCAAGCAGCGCATCACATGGTGTGGCCCATACGCCATCGCCATTCTTTGCGGTGTAGCCTATGAGCCTGCATACCAAGCTGCCAAGCTAGTGCGCGGCAAACGCCACGCAAAAGGCATCACCAACTCCAACCTGAGAGCTGCGTGCCGGATGTTCGGTGTGAATGGCAAGTGGAAGTCTCTCGAGAAGCGCACCAAGCTCTCAAAATTCCTGCCGACACTTGAGGCTGGGAAAGTCTACGTGATCCAGATCACCAAGCATTTTCTCGTGGTCGACACTCGTGACTTCACCACCATCGATAATCAAAACCGTGAATGGATCGCAATGGAAGCGACCAAGCACAAAAACAAGTTGGTGCACAACGTGTTCGAAGTCACCAACCCCAAATTCGACGCTGAGGATGATCCTTGGTTGATCGAGCCTTTGGCTGCTTCTGGAGCCTGAGCCCAATCCCTGAGCATGGATTCAAACTGCTCATCAAACTTCAAACTGAGAAAGAAAAATTATGACAACACCAATCGAAGAAACTCAAGAGCTGCACGTCTTGATCGAGTCAGTTTCATTCAAGCAAAATTGCTTTGGCGTCACCCAAGAAGGTGAGACAGTTTTCATCGGCAATCGGATTGCTGGATTCCTTAACCTCGACATTGGGGATCAGGTTCTGGCGCACGTATTGCCGAACTATGAAAACCACTCTGCCAGGATTGATTATCGGGCTGTGCGTTGCGTAAAAGTCAAAGTCACACCATCAGCTTCTTTGCCCAGAAAAGACGATCGCCCTATCAACGCGACTGTTGTTGCCAAGCATGGTGCCAGCCAGATTCAAAGCAACATCATTGACATCCTGCGCACCCAAGAGAATTACTTGACGACAGGTGAGTGTGATGAGGCTTATTATGAGGCGCACCCCAATCAAAAAGACAGGCTCCACCGCTCCGAGGTCAGCAATGCCTTGGCCAAGGCTCATCAATATGGCCGTGTTGTCAGGGCAGGAGTGATGGCTAGCTCAGGCAACGAGAAGGCTTCATTGGTGCTTTGGGCTAGTGATGTGAATAAATTTAAATAGTAAAAAAGCAGAGGTCTTTGTTTTTCAACAATTCTTTCTTCTTTACTTTTCGGCGCAGAAGAAGGATACTACGATTGTTAACTTAGAAAGGAATACAAAATGCAAATCGGTTGGACTGATCATGACAAAGACCTCTACATGTCGCTGAAAGGTTGCGTCAACAAAGGTGGATATTTCTCCTCAGTTGGTCAAATGAATTATATGGCTCGCGTTGTGGGCCACAACACCAATGCCAAAGATGGTGAATTGAGTTGGGGTGACAGTGTTCCCTCTGCAGTTGGCCAGAGCATCGTGATCCTTGAAGCTCCGATTATCGTTGAGTATGCAGGATCAACACCATGGGCCCAAGGCACAACTGGTTGGGGTCGTCGCAGTCGTGACTTCTGCAGAGCATTTGTTGTTGATGGTGTTGGTGTGGTGGCTATGTACAAGATCCACCGCTCTTACGACGATTCAACTGGATCCTCTGGCCCTAACCCTAAGCGTACTGAGGTGATCTTCGAGCGTGACAACTCTCTAGCTGCTGAGAAGCTTGCTGAGTTGACAGCTGCGAACGATGCCAAAGCCAAAGCAATCGCCAATGCAAAAGCTGCTTCTAATTTCATCGGGGAGGTTGGTGATCGCCTAGACTTTCAAGGCACAGCACGTCTCGTCTGGAAAGGTGACAATCAGTGGGGCACAACATACATCTACCTCATCAAGACCCAAGACGGCAACACCATCAAGTACATGGGCAAGTGGCTTGGGCAAGGTGAGAGCTTCCCAATCAGCTTCAAAGCCACCGTCAAGAAGCACGAAGAATACAATGGCGAGAAGCAGACCGTTGTCAACCGTCCAATGAAAATTCAAGTGGGAGAGGACGCATGATCCCCTGCCCAGATTGTGAGCACACAGGCCACAAAGGCAAAGTTGAAAAGACTTTGTACCAGCGTTTCGGAGGGACGCTGGAGCCTGTTGGTGAGTGGGTTGATTGCGAGGATTGCAATGGCTCCGGAGAAGTCGAATGCGACGAGGACAACTGCGTTGATGGGTGGATTGAATATGAACGCCCTGAAACCCTTGGGCATGGCCCAAGCGAACATTTCCGCTGGACAGTTTTCCGAGATCCATGCCCGAAGTGCAAGCCAGAGGAGGATGAAGGTGATGGGTGACAACCATGTGGGCAACTGAAATAATTAAAATTGGCGAAGGGATAAAGCGTGTGGTGGAATATAAAGATATGACATATTCCACAGCCATGAACAGTCACAACTATTACATGATGAAATATGTTGGCGACTACAAAACTTATTTTGTTTGGAAGGAACCACAATGATTGCGGAACTTTGCTTGTCGTTAGCTCTTTACCACGAGGCTCGTGGAGAGCCACTCAACGGTCAAAGAGCTGTGGCTGAGGTCATAATGAATAGGGTTGAGTCCAATCGCTTCCCTGACACCATTTGTGGTGTTGTCATGCAGCCTAATCAATTCAGCTTCGTCAGCCCCAATGGTTGGGCTGGCATTCCAACAGACGGTGACTTGTGGGCTGATGCAGAAATGTTCGCTCAGGACGCCATATTTAATCACAAGACTGGTGAGAAGTATTGGGGTGGATATTATTACCACTACCATGCCACTAGCGTTTCGCCTGTTTGGGCTGAAGAGATGTTCCCCGCAATGACAATCGGGACGCACATCTTTTATTCCGACAACCTAACCAAACCCAAGAAAGTGAGGCCAAAATTACGACCATGGAAATAGACAAAGCTCATGGCAGGTTCTGCCTAGCAAAAGTCAAGCTAGATGGTGATGCTATCCAGAAATTGGCGGCATTGCCAGGATTCAAGAAGTGGGTTGGCAGGGACTTGTTGTTTGCGCCCACAGGAGCCAACATAAGCCACATCAACAAGCATTGGCCTAGGGCGGTGTGGTCGGAAGCTGCTTCGCCCATCCTAGACGATTATATTGAGACAATGCATCAAGCCGAATTGACTCGCAAAGAAAAGGCTTCAGCTCCGAAAGATCTGGGTGACTTCCTTTTCAAAACCAAGCCATTCGATCACCAGCGCAAAGCATTTTATATGAGTCGGGACAAAGAGTCATTCGCGCTGCTTATGGAACAAGGCACAGGCAAGACAAAAGTCATCATAGACAATGCTGCGTATCTTTATGCCTCTGGAGAGATAACAGCTCTAGTGGTCATTGCGCCCAATGGGGTGCACCGCAATTGGTTGAACAAAGAGATCCCAGACCACATGCCAGAGTGGTGTCAATATTCTTCGACATATTATTACTCCGGAATGAAGGCCAAAGACAAAGCCAAGTTTGACGACATATTGTCTGGGCACGATCAGCTGAAGATATTTTCATTCAATGTTGAGGCTTTTGTAAGCCAAACAGCTGTGGCATTGATGAACAAGATTCTCCTGAGCAACAAGGTTCTTTTGGTGGTGGATGAAAGCTCTCGGATCAAGCGTCCAGGAGCCAAGCGCACCAAGACAATCCAAAAGTTTGCCAAGCAAGCTAATTATCGCAGGATCATGACAGGCACCCCAGTGACCAAAGGTCCAGAGGACGTGTACAGCCAATTCAGATTCCTAGATCCTTACATCCTCGGATACGACAGCTTTTATTCTTTCAGGGCAAGGTACTGCGTCATGGGAGGCTACGAAAACAAGCAGATCGTTTCTTATCAATATATGGACGAGCTGACCAAAAGCATTGAAGGCCACTCGTTCCGAGTTTTGAAAAAAGATTGCTTGGACTTGCCGGACAAAATATATCAACGTCATTTTGTTGATCTTTCGCCAAAGCAGCGCAAGTTGTATGATTCGCTGAAAAAAGACTTCGTGGTTGAGCTGGAAGGTGACGTAATAGACGCACAGGAGGCCATAACAAGGCTCCTAAGACTGCAACAGATAGTTTGTGGGTGGTTTCCCGCCGAAGAGAAAGCAAGGCCCATAGACGACAAGAATCCTAGGCTTGAGGCTCTGAAGGATCTGCTGGCCAACATTGATGCCAAAGTCATAATCTGGGCACGCTTCAGAGCTGACATTGCGCAGATTGAGCGGATGCTGGGGCACAAGGCTGTGAGCTACCATGGTGGCGTGTCTAACGACATGAGAGTCAAGGCTGTAGACAGCTTCCAGAATGACCCAAGCGTGCGTTACTTCATCGGGCAACCCCAGTCGGGCGGGATTGGCTTGACGCTAACAGCTGCATCTTACGCGATATATTATTCCAACAGTTTCGACTTGGAAACAAGACTGCAGTCGGAAGACAGGTGCCACCGCATAGGCACAACCCAGAACGTAACATACATCGACATCGAGAGTCCCAAGACCATTGACTCAAAGATCATCAAAGCTCTGCGGGATAAAAAGAACCTAGCAGACATTGTGACCAAAGATCCGATGTCATTTTTCTTGTCGGAGGAATAATGAGAAAACTTTCCGCATTTGAAGAGCAGCAACTTAAATGGTACAAGTCTCTGGTGGATAAAGCACAAGATGAAATGTTCGCCAAAGACCCACACAAAGACGCAAAGAACAAATATTGGACAGCCAAGCAGGATCTGTCTGGCTTCATAAAAGGCTTGAGAGAAAAAGGACAAAACATATGAGCGAGAGTAATTTCTGGACGTTATTGCGGAACAACCTTCCGTTGAAGATGTATCGGGTTGAGAACAGAGTCATGCGAGGAATGCCTGATGTGCATTATATTCGGGATGGCAAGTCTGGTTGGATAGAGCTGAAGTACATTGAAAAGTGGGCCAAAAGAGGAAGGTTCACCAGTGGCCTTAGACAAAGTCAAACTTTCTGGGCAAACCAACACATCCGAGAGGGTGGCAAGAGCTGGTACCTTTTCAGAGTCGGGAGAGACTTCACGATACTAATAGATGGTGAGAACGGCAAAAAGCTACTAGACAGACCTGCTAAGAAAGAAGTTATGGCAATGGCAGCTTGGCACAAACAAGGCAATGTGACTTCTGATGACTGGATTGAATTGTCCAATGTGATCGCTTGTTAGAAGCCATCTTTTAAGCCATCAAGGATCTCACTCAGACTAGGCCTTTTGTCTTTCTTTTCGTAGATGCAACTGAACACCTTTGGGCATTCAGAGAAGCTCTGTGTTGGGTAATGATATCCTAGGCCACCGAAACCTGCGGTGAATCTGTAAACGCACACTTTCTGACCATTTGTGTCTGTGAATCTTTTCCACAGGTGGCATTGGACGTGCGTTGGGTTGGCAACACCTGCTAGGGTTACTGATAAAATTAAACTGGCTAACATTAGCTGATCCCCAAGTAAATAAGATAAATCCCTCCCCCCAGCACTCCTATGATTCCTAGCGAAAGTGCACCTATGGCCATATTGTTCTGAATCTGACGCTTGGCTTCCATTGCCTTGTAAACAGTTTCTTCACGATCAGCGCGTATCTTTCGGCGCATGCCAAGCATCTCGTCGTAGGTTCCCAACCCGAACCTGTAGTCAAGCATAAATTTTATTTCTTTCTCTTTCTCAAGTAAAGTCTTTTTCCGGACAATGATGTCCATGGCTTCTTGTTCAATGTTTTCAGAACCATGAGTCTTTTTGTCTAGCCAAGTTGGATTCTTACGTTGAGACTCCGCACGAGTTATATCAGCGACTGCGCCATACCATGCACCAAGCTGCTGAGAAACGTCTTGTATTTCTCTGCCAGCCCCCACAAGCATTTTGACGCCTTTGAAAGCGGCATTTGCAGCAGCGAAAGCTGTGACAGGATCAATCATTTAGGGGGACAAAAGAGCTGCCCTGTCCTCTTCGGACAACCCTTCAATTATGCTCTGCAATGCTGGGGAGCTCTGCGGGTTGATTGCCTCGATAACTTCTGGCTTAATTTCAGCTTGGATTGCTGTGCTGAAGAGAGGTGCTTTGGCTCTGTCGAGGTATTGCTGGACTATCCGCTGGACTTCCCTGCGCTCGAAACCACCTTCGATTGCTTTGACTGCACCGCCAGCTCCAGGAATTCCAGCGACAGTGTTCAGAATGCCACCTCTGCCTAGCTCTCCTAATATGGTGGTAGCTGTCCCTGATGGGTTGAGTTTTATCTCTGCCCAGAGCGTTGGCATTACGTCATTGCGGAACTTAGCTATCTGCGCAAGCTCTTCTTTCGAGAAAAGCTCATTGATGACAGCTTTGTTCTTGCCGAAGACACTTTTGTAATTGTTCACGATGTTCGTTCTTGTTACCCCAGACCTGCCAGTGCCAGCGAAAGCTCTTTCCAGAGTTGCGTCTTTCATCAACCCAATGATCTCTTTGTATTCTGCAGAACCTTCTCCGAGAGTTGACTTCAGCTTGCGGATAACGGTGGGAACGGCATTGGCTGGAGCGAACTTGTTATGACCGAACAATGCCCCGACCACCTGCTTGGGGTTGGCCTCTTTGCTTGTGATCATTTCCAAGATCTTGTTGGCTGCTCGGACTGTTGCGTCTTTGCTGCTTTGCTTTCCTGTCAGGCCCATATACTTCGTGTAAATCTGCCTAGATTGCTGCAGCTGATCTATTACACTTTGATCCCCGAACATCAATCCGCGCTCTATTGCGGTGTTGTAGGCTTCGTTGAGCTGAGTCTTGAGCATTGTCAGCGCACGACCCTCTGCGGCATTGCCGCCAACTGACATGGCCTTTTCGATCTGGATGTTCAAGGCTCTCTGGTAATCATCGATTGCCCTGAGTGGTGCACCCTTAAAGTTTGGGTTCTTAGATATTTTGACTAACTTTTCCAGCTTCTTCATTTGCTTGGAAAGATTAGGCATTTCAGCACGCATGGCTGGGCCAACCTCATTGCGCAACATTGCTATCGCGTCGCTGGCAGTTTCCATCAACCCACGCTGAGAAAGCACTGGCTTGTCGACAGCATCGTCAACAGCTTTATAAGAGGCCCCAGCCTCTGCCTTAATTCTTGCTGCCGCAGATTGCGCTGTTGATTGAATGCCTTCAGCTGCTGCTGTGGGAGTGTCAAGCGCACCAGCAACCATTGGGTCGCCTGAGCCCATACTAGAACGCAACTGAGTTGCATCCTCTCGGATCTGGTCCAACTGACGCCTGTCGAATCCTCTGAGTTGGTCGCTGGCTCCAGCATCCACCCCAGCAGACCTGCGCAAAATATCTTCACGTGCAATGTCCGAAGAAGCCAAGGTGTCCAGCTGCCCAGTCTCAGTATTAGGCAACTCACCAGACCTTTGGCCCTGAGTCATTATGTAGGGAGAGCTTTGATTGGGTGTTGGGCGCATGAATCGGGGGAGTTGAACTCCAGCAACATTAGCTGCTCCCCTGACAGGAGCCATAGCTGCCCTGCCTGCGAGCTTGAGTGCTGGCGGCAACAAAACGTCTGCGGCAACCCCAACACCCGTCGCAGTGGCCACGTCTGTGGCTAGATCACCTGCTGTCTGCTTCTTAGCCTTGGTTGTCTCCGGAGTCATCTGAGACTCTAAAAGCTGGGAACCAACTTCAGTGGATGAATATATTGGAATGCCTCTGGCTATAGTCTGGAGGGCAGTTGCTCCCCCTGATGTGAGAGCTGCTGGTAGCATCTTGATTGTTTCACCAACGAATGTTCCGAAGTCTTGCGAAGAAAATCCTGGCTTGTTGACATAATAAGGTTTCTTGTTCCAGACAATCATAGGATTGCCGAACTTGTCTTGGAATCTGCCTCCCCAACGCTCATCATCTTGAAAAGACTTTTCCATTATCTCGCTCTTACCGACGTCGTCTCTGGCAAGAAATACTTTAATATTGGGAATCAATCCTTCAACCAATCCAGGAGCATCACCACCCATGTCTGAGGCTTCTGGGATTTCTGGGAATTCAACCTCTTGGCCTTCGCCAGTGGCGGCATCCCTCAGGGCAGATGGGATTGCTTTTATGGACTCGAACAAAGACCTTTCAGCCTCTACATCAATAGTCTCTGGGTTGACATCATTCCCTTGGGTGGGAGCACCATCGGGCAACCCTCCTTCAGCTGCATCAGCTGCTGCTACCTGCTCGTCAAAGGTGAGCTCTTCATCTTCCATGTCAGTTCCTAACTTCCACCATTCCAGCCTTTGATCATAATAGTAGGTTCTTGTGGATATAATTTCTGGCCAGTGGCTGGGTTTTTATTTATGAACACTTCACCGTTCTGCAAAGAGTTGTAAAAAGTATCTCTTGCCTGTCGGAACTCTGTAACATTGTTGGTCTGAAGTGGTGGCATTTTCTTGTATATGCCTTTGTCCAGCTCTCTGATTCGCTCATTTATGTATTTGTTGCTTTTTCCTTGAATTAAAAGCTCTTTCCTCAATCTGATGTCAGCTGCGGAATTTTCAGTTGTTTTCTTCAACATGTGCAGTGTAAGGTAGTTGGCTTTTGCATTGTTGCCAAGAGAAAGAACAGCCTCTTTGTATGCCTTGAATTCCATGTCTGAGGTAGAACCAGATCCTGGAGGTCGCATCAAAGGTGCGAGCTTGTTAGATATCGCTTTCAAAAGTTGTTGATCTGAAATTTCAGGATCTGACCAGCCGAAAGCACCCTGCAATGCTGCGCGAATGTCCAGAGTTGCACTTTGAACAACTCCTGTCAATCCTGGATTCTGATATATTGTATCAAGCGCAACTTGAATTGTTGGAAGCAGACTAGAGGTTTTGTCTATGTAGTCAAGCTCCAATTTGCCGAGCTTTTTGAGGTCTTCGTTTCGAGACATAACCTCCGCAGGAACTGCTCCCCCTGTTGGTGCTCTTGTTATAACAGAGAATTCAGAATCTTCCCCAGCTCTAGGGATGTAAAAACTTACATACTGGTCTGCTTGAATCACTGGTCTGCCAAGAAGCTCTTCATCATCAGTGGTCATCAATTTAAGTATCGTGGTAAATTCAGGATCATTTTCTGTAAGACCGAATGTCGACAATTTCGCCCTTGCATCATCTTCGTTCATGTAAAGAACACGATCCTGCTGAAGATATTTTTCAGCCAAAGGTTTTGTTGATGCTTTAACAATTGCAGCTGGATCTTGGCTAGCAATTTGAGCTGCTGCTGCATTCGTAAGAGTTACCCTGTCCCCTATATTACCAAGCCCAGGAATGTCTTTGCCGAGAGTCCATGTGTTGACTGTTCCTGTTCCTGTGGCCTTGGGTGGTTTGATCGCTTTGGCTATGTTGATGGCAGTTGCAGGGAGCTTGGCTTCAGCTTCGCGCTTGGCCATTGCATCTTTCATCAGGTATTGTGCTGGGACCAATGAGGCTGTTGAAGCTGCGCCCAGAGCTGTTTGTCCTGGCTTGGAGGCTTCAGCTGCCATGTTCGTGAAGAATTGGAAGGCCAGAAGAGCAGGGTCAATAGGCTTGTATTCAGGAGATATCTCCCGAGCAATCTCAATGGCATCTTCCATCAAGCCTTTGCCACCCAAACGATTAAGAGCACCCTGCGACATTCCGAGAAGGTCACCGTAGCTAGTTCCAGCTGCACCGATTGTGTCTTCATCTTCCATGTCAGGCTCCTTATCTGTTGCCCATGTAATACGCACTCGCCAGAGAGCCTAGCCCACCGATTGTTTGACCGTATATTGATGGAGCTTGTGCTGTTGTTTCGCCTTGCTGCAAAGAGAATTGTCTTTGCTCATACGGAACACCTTTGAGAGCACCCAGAGCAAAGTTTAGTTGCTGGTAAGGATATTGAGCCTGTTCCGTATAATCTGTGAACGCCAAGTCAAGAGCGGACTGGTCTAGCTTACGACGAGCTTCGCCAACCCCTAAGAGGCCAGCAGCAGCTTGTTCTTGTAATCCTTGTACCATCGGAGCATAAGACTGCAAAGCCTCTGCCTCCCGAACTCGTGAAGCCTCTTCGGTCTCGTAACCTTGACGTTGTCTGTCCTCTGCGGCCATCCTGCCAGCTCTGTCAGCGTCAAATCTAGTCGCTGCAAATCCTAATCCTTCAGCTGCGGCCTTGGCTCGCAAGTCACCCGCCACCATGGCACCTTCTGAGCCTAAAAGAGCTTCTTGTATGCCGAGCCTTGAGCCACCGAATGCTCCTGCTCTGGCAGCTGCAGCTCTGGCATCATTCTGTCCGAGTCTTGTTTGCCGTTCTGCCTCTCGGACTCCTGCGTCTGCTGCGCCTTGATATATGTCTAAGAAAGGTTGAGCTGATTCTAAGCTGAAGTCAGAGCCCATGAGAGTGTCGTAAGATTGCTTGTCGTAACCTTGGCCAAGACCTTGTGCAGCCTCATAACCAGAATCGAGGTAGGTCTTGTAGCTTTCAGCATTGTCTCCAGAAAGCATGCCCATAGCTTCCTGCTCTTCTGGGGTGAACTTACTAACTTCCCCAGTTTCTGGATCAGTGTAAGACGCTATTCGTGCACCGCTATATTCAGGATACGGACTCTTGGCCAATTCCATAGCTTGATCAAAAAGGATACGGCCACCAGCTGACACCCACTCTGGAATCTCAGTTCCTGAGAGAGTCGAACTAGAAGAAGGAAGTGTCGTTGTTGTGCTTTGACATGCGCCACCCATTTTACGTCCCCACGAATAAAGACCCAGCTTTCACTAGGCCAAGTCTTTTAAAAAAATTGTCCTTGCGGTCTATGTCTCCGGAGAAAACATGCCCCAACCGCACAGGCACATTAGCATCTTTCGCAACACTTATAAAGTTTTTGACCAACTCGTAAGCAACCCGAGTCTTGCGACTGGCCTCAGAAACATAAAACCACATATCAGAAAGATGTCTTTCCTCAGACCACCAGTCAGTGCCGATGGTTCCTCCGATTGAGCCTGATATTTTGTTCTTTTCGTCTATTGCCACGAACACTATGCCTCTGTGTATTGCTTCGCTGATCTTAGCGACCAGCTTTTCACTGCTTATCGGAGAGACGGGAATCTCGGTGTTTTTATGCATTTCCATAAGAAGCGCAATAATCGCCGATATATCGAGTGGCCCAGCTCTCCTAACATCCATCACATACCGCCCAAAGCACCCATCTGAGGAGCTGCCTGTTGAGGAGCTGCCTGCTGGCCTTCAACTGCATCGATGAGCTGTGCAAGCTCTGGGAGCAGCTTAGTTAAGATGCGTGCAACTTCAGGAGTGATAACTTTATCAAGCATCTGCAACTCTTGAGGAGACATGTTGGTCAGTCGTGCCAGAAGCACAGCTGCTATCTCTTCGTCTGGTTGCATCATTGCTTCGCGTGCTCGTGGGTCCATCCCAGCATCTGGGCCCATGTTCGCTCCACGCATATCAGGCATTTGCTCAGCCATTTAAATTTCCTTCGCTTTGTAAAGAACAGACCAATCTGTCTTGGTTGTGAATCCACCAACAATCCAGCATGTTGGCTCTAGCATCTTCCGATAAACCTTGCCTAAGTAATCTGGCTTGGATCTTTTGCCATATATGTAAGCAATCTCATTCGACCTGTGTTGGGCTAGGTGCTTCCAAAGACCAACGAATCGGCCTTTGCGCATTTGCTTGACCATCCACACTGCCCAGATATGATAACCATTGACGTGTCGCGGGGAAAGATAGTCTCTCGTGAAGCGATAGTCAAGTATCACACTCTGCCTGTCCATCAAGCCTTGACGCATCAACTCATTGCATATCACTCTGCCACCCAAAGCACCACCCAACATGCTGCCGACAACTCCACCAATTCCTGGCAAGATTGCATTGCCGAGAGCCATGCCGATCGCAGAAGCCCCCGCAGACTTAGCTGCCTCTTTGGGCTTCTTGCCCATGAGCAAGTTGACACCGAATGAAACCAAACCAGCACCGCCAGCCGCACTCCAGTTGGCCTTGGCACCTTCGCCCCAGAGCCTATTGCCCACACCTTCAAAGAATGTTGGTGCTGTTGAAGATGAGGTTATTGCGTCTGCTGCTATGTTACTTTCAACACCGGATGGCAATTTGTCAAGCGCACCAGCCTCATAAACTCTCCTGCCATTGACAACTTCTGAGCTGTCTTTGAGCGCATCGTAAGCAGCCTGATTGCCAGTTGCTGCGGCTGTGGCTTTGTTCGAAAGCTCTGGGTAATAAACTGCATTGTCAGACAACCCAGTCTCTAAAATTTTGTAGCCAGCTTTGGTGCTGTCTGCAACAATCTCAGAAGGCAAGTCTCCGAATGCACCTTTGGCTCCTGCGAACAGCTTGGCTCCAGCATCCCCCGACATATATGGATCAACCAATGCAGCCCCAGCTGAGGCTCCGATTGTTTGGCCAACTTGGCTGACAATGTCTCCAGTGACTTGTTTGCTTATCTGTCCTGGACCCATCATGCCTGTTGGTTGACCTTGAGAGTCGACTAGCTTTTGATATTCCTCAAGCATCGAGTTGTCGAACTGGCTGCTCGGATCAAAACTCCGCTCACCTGTTTGGATCTGAGTCACCCAAGTCAGAGTTGGAACAGCTGCGGTGCCATAATTCATTAAATCAGAGTCTGGATTCTGGACTGCGGTGTTCTGAAAAACACCGTATTCAACAGGCAAAGACTCCTCTTCAGTTGTCCCGCCTGTCAGTCCTGTCAATGCACCTGCTGTAGCCATGAAAGATTCCTTTGACTAATTTTAGTTTATATTGCGTGAGTAGTAAATCATTAACTTATCTCCAGCAATGATGCCACAACGTGCAACCTGTTTCCTGCGCCTGCGGTGACCTTGATTATCTCATCTTCTTGCACGACCAAAGGCTGCGTCAAAAGCTCAACAGTCGCATTCGCGCCCACAGCCTTGACTTTAAATAAAGAGAAAGTCGCAGGAGATGAAGCTGCATCTGTTATTGTGACGGTGATTGTTTCGGCATTGCCGCTATCTTCAGAAACAAGCAATGACTTGATCAATGTGGTAGTCGCGCTTGGAGTCGTATAAAGAACAGTTGCTCCTGCTCCCGTCAAATAAACTTTCGCGTTTTTGTAATTATTAGCCATTACCCAATGAACCACGCTGTAGCTTCAGATTGCTCTGTGGCTGAATTAAGACCTGCTGAGTTGGCAAAATAAGTTGCCTGTTTTTCTAACTCGATTGTGTTGGTCAAGCGTGCCATATAACTCCGGTGATACTCCTCTGGAGGAGTTGGCAACCTTAAGACTGCTAGTGGGGCTGCTGGCTGGGTCATCTCGGGCCATCCTGTCTTAAGTCAATTCTAAAGTCTCCAAGCTGCCATTCGTCTTGGGTTCCTGTGCTTTGGAACTTTAAAGCTATCTGACGACCTTTTGCTCTGGTGCTGATCTTTTCAGTTGTAGAGGTGATGTTGAATGGGCCTTTGGAAGTCTCAGAAGCATTCGGGAACTTGCGAGTATTCATGAAAACTGAAACTGTGCTGTTGGCTCCCATTGTAATGTCTGGGATTATCCTGTCAACCATATAAAGATTGTTGCCTTCTGTCGTCATTTCTCTTGGCGAACCTTCAATGAAGCAATTCATAGCTGCGCCATCTGCGCTTGTCCCTGTCTCTTGATTATACAAATGACCACCTGCATCAAATGCGAATGGTTTTTCTCGAGAGCCAAACGCATCATTCCAGACCGTCCTGTCCATAGCTCCAATAGACCAAGCATTTTCAGCATAGTTGTAAGAAACATAGCTGTCTGGCTCAGGATTATCAGCAGCTGTGTTCTGGTCAGAAACATAGAACCAAGTGACCTCGTTGAATTCAACATTATGACCGACTGCAGTCTTGTCGAAATAACGGCCTTGCATTCTGTCGAAAACAAAATGTTTTACGGAACAAGGAATCTCTTTGACAACACCATCATAAACGTAAAAAGATCTGTTGCTCATCCAATATACATTGCCATCAATAGCGATCATCGAGTTTATGCCATTGGCACCAACTCCAGTGGCCAGCAATCGGAAAGAGAATATAAATGGTGCACCAACGAACGTCATGCCATAAATAGCCTCGTCGGTGCTTATTATAGTTTCTTCTCGGGTATTGACCATTGTGATTATTTTTGTGCCAACTTCCAACCGTTGATCGCCAGCTGTGTTGGTTGCTGTTGGTGCAAACTTCGTAAAGTCTTCTTGAGTTGACCATCGGACCAACATCGGATCCAAGTCACCAGAGCTTCCATCAGCTGCGACGTAAACGCTGGCCCCACCAGCTATAAAGTGTCTGTCTGGGAAACTAACGACAGAGGTTCTTATTTGAACTGGGACAGAAGCTGCCTCGGCTATTGATGACACCAAAACTGCTCTGCTCGTAACATTAGAAGATGTGTCCCAATAATAAACATCATGGCCTCTAACTGTTGCAAGAAGATCTTCTCCCCAAAGATTCAAGCTCCAAACAGAACTTTCAAGACTGACTTGAGACAAAGACAAAGATCTTGGTGTGTTCCACGTTGATTCGCCCCAACCACCAACACCCCAACCCAAAGCTGGAGCAGCACTCTGGGTTCCCAGCCCATCATTGGCTCCGATCAGGTATTTTATGTCTATTGTCGTGCCACCACCTGTGGCTCCGCTCGTTGCAGCTGATGGGGATTGTATCGAATAAGAATTAGTGTCAATGAAAGTTATTTGGTAGCCAGACATCCTGTTGATTGTGTCTGCGGGGATCCCTCCTGTAGCAGCGGCAGAGTTTATTACAACCCAATCACCGTCTGAAGCTCCATGCGCATTGTCGGTTACAGTAATGGTTGTGCTGCCATTGGTCACCACTAAAGGATTAGAGAGGTTGCTTGTGGTTTTCCGCAGTGGTGTTATGTCATAGATTGCGTTGTTTTGAATTATGTAAAGATGGTTGTGCGTCCCGACGGCTATCCTGTCAACACCATCGACTGCTCTCCAGAAAACCATTTTCCGGCCAATGCCAGTCAATGTGGCTTCAGTAGACATCGCTTCTCCAGCAGGATCTAATGCATAAAACGCATCTTTTTCCCAGCCACCTATCTTCTCTGGGTAACCATTGACAAAGCGGACAAGATCACTGTCAACGTAAAATGGACCATTCTTACCAGCAGAATATTCTGTGGTGTCTTTGACAATCCCTGAGTTATATTTTATCAGAGAAAAAGTCATATTAAAAAGCTAGCTCAAAATGAGGTGCATCTATAAATGGCCTACGACCTTGTGATCTACGAATGTCAATGTAAGAATTCATCGCATTCTCCGCAGTGCCCTCCCAATCCCCGAGAGAGTCGACTGTCCAAGCTGCGCCCCACTTGATCTTAACTCCAGAGGCTGCAGCAGCTTCTTTCATCGCATCAGCAATCTCGTCGTAAAGGTTAAGCTCCCAACGACCACCATCAACGTAAGCCATCAAGTCAACGGCATTGCCGTGGATGTGCTTGCTTTTCATTGTTTGGCTGGCACCTTTAGCGACAAGAGCTTTTTGCTCTTCTATCGTCCTCAACCCGCAAATCACTGAAAAGTCTTGTTTCGTAACGCCGATGGCGTACTTCACGACAGTTGCCAGATTTTCGTTGACACCTTCTAGCCTTGATAGGCTTCGTTTTCCTAACTTGTATCCCATGGCTACTTCCCCGCATACTTCGTGATCGCACGATTCCCAAACCAAAACGCCAAGACCGCACTGAACAGTCCAGACGTTTCTCCATCCCACATCAAGTCAACTGCTTGCATCCAATCGCCACCAGCTTGCGTGACTTTGACCATAATTACAACTTTCGTGGCTACGAACAATCCGAAAAAGGCATAAGTAATGATAGGGCGAACGCTGCCCCTGAGAGCGTTGACAAAGCCTCCAGCGTCAATAGATCGGTCATGTGCATACAACCCTTTTGTTTCTTCGATGTCTGCCTTTTTATCTAGCTCAACCAATTTCATTTCACTGCGTCTTTGAGCAAGATCCGTTTCTATTTGCATCATTTCAATGCGGTGTTTTTGTTGCTGGTTTGCCTTAAAGTAATCCAGCACAGACGGGAGAAACGATGATCCGAAACCTAGAAGGCTTCCTAGCAGTGCCATCATTTCTCTGATCCTAACCACACAGCGAATGCACCTGTCATAGCACCTGTCACCGTGGCAGTCAATGCGGTGGCCTGAGTGCTGACAACGTCCTGTGGGAGAGACATGAACCACTCAATCACACGAATGTACATAACCGTCATCACCAACATCATGAATCGAGGCATAATTTTCCATGCCAAAAACTTTTCCATAGTCATGCTCTCACCCCATCTTTGTTAGCACAGTTATCAACATCATGATTATCGCAGCACTAGCACCAATCATGATAGCCTCGACTCTCTTTACTCTGGTGAACAACTCTTTAAATTGTATTCTCACTTCAGTTTGAAGAGATGCCATTTCTTTTTCCAGCGCAGATACGCGCTCCTCCATATCAGCCATAGTTGAATTGAGCTGTCACGCCAATCATTTCTTGGTTTGAATGCTCCCCGTCTCTTAACGCTTGATTGTCGTTGTCAACCAGCCTCGCAGGGAAAGTCGTTTTAACTATTTGTTTTAAATTTCTCAAACTCACATACCTTTCATATTGCTCTTTGTGTATTCTTTTTACTGCAACTGCTCTTATCCCCGTATAAGTATCTCCATCTTCAACAGAAGAAAGATTGAAATATCTTGGATCATCATCAGCAAGGTCTTTAGGGTGAGTTGTTAATTTGTTTGCTGGATTGATGATTAATGCATTGTATTTTTTAACATCAGGCTCGACAATGTGTATCTCACAATAAGACAAAAAGTTTGTGTTAAACTCAGAAACAAATTTTGCTGCTGCTGTCTGAGCATCTTGTTCACTTGTGTACATTGTCATGTTCCAAAGATACCTAGTGGTGTATTCAGTCATGATGTCGCTCCGTAAGTCGTTCCACTATTGCTGAGTGTGTAGCTTTGGCTATTCGCTTCTATGGCCTTGCCGCCAGAACCATTGCCTGTTTGAGAAACACCTCCAGATGCACCCCAGCCACCGCCACCGCCAGCACCGTAAGTATAATTGCTTGAACCACCACCGCCACCACCGCCACTGCCACCAGCACCAGAATAAGTCCCACCATAACCTCCACTGCCAGGAAGAATGTATCCCCCACCAGCAGTGCTAGTCCCGCAATATCCGCCAGCGGCCCAGTTAATGACATAAGCAGAGCCACCGCCTCCTGCGCCGCCACCGCCACCGCCACCGCCATATCCTGCGTTGCCAGCTCGACCTGTCGAATTAAGTTGCGCTTGACCATTGCCATTGCCACCGCCAGCACCGCCACCTTGACCACCGCAGTTGCCACCGCCGCCACTGCCGCCACCGCCAGCAATGTAACTTCCAGAAGCATTTATTATAGTTACACCAGTGGTGCTAGACATTATTTCTATTGCATTGCCGCCATTGCCACCACCACCTCTGCCGACAATTTTCCCGTAATTTTCAATTGTGCAGTCGGGAGTGTCTATCCGCAATCCAGCAGTGCTGACGCTGGTGCCCCAAACCCAAAAGTCAGTGGGGATGATTAGTGTGCCGCCATTGCCGATAAAATCAGAGGTACGAACATTTTGCCTGTTTTGCTGGGAGTTTATCAATGCTTCTGTCTCAAGCGTAACAGGCCCACCACCGCCTGACCCAAATCCTAAAACATTAAATCCAAAGCCAGTCATGTTTTCTCCTATGCATCGTTAGCTGCGTCAGTTGTAAATAATATTTTTACACCCAACAATCTTGCTGCACCTGTTTGATCATCTGCGCTCGTGTCACGATTGATTTGGAAAAAGCACATATCATTTGCGGCTGGGCTTCCCGCGATTGTCACTGCGCCACTTTCTGCGCTAACCATCAAGTCATTTGACGTGCCAGAGAATGCAAGAGCAGTGGTCGCCACTTGAGTGCCAAATGCTGTGTTAATACTTTCGTCATTTGTAATCGCCACCGCTGCAAGCTGCCAAGCAACCGTGCCAGTGTTTGTGCCTGTTACTGTCCAAAAAGGCTGAAAGGTGACCGTGCCTTCGTTCCAAGACTTAGGCATGGCTACAGCAAATTGAGCAAAGTCATCCGCATCAGCCGCAAAGTCCAAAACTTTTAAATCAGGTCGCAAAGCTGTTGTTTCAACTTGCTCTGGCCCACCACATGGATTGGTTGTGCTTGGGTACATAGCAATCGCTGGCACGAAGATCGTCTCTTTGCCAGCGACTTTGACCGCTGCACCGCCTACTGTTGCTGCGCCAGTGACTTCTACGCCTGTAGCTGTTGTGGCGATTTTGACTGCATTGTTGTGATAAAGGCTAACCGCACCATCAACTTCAAAAAAGCCCATAGTTTCGCCAGTGTATTTGCCTATAGTAACATTGCTATTTCCGCGTAGGATTAGTCCACCTGTTCCAGCATCATCTACATAGGAATTTGACCCATCGTGATAAATCTGCAAATCTTCGCTATTTCCGAACTTTGCAGAAGTTGAATCAGAAAATATAAGTGCATTAGCACTACTATCCCAAACAACATTCCTA
>Ga0209634_1001254_pt1 | contig 18816 bp, 16 predicted proteins | sample LinPmetageLP40_FD_184043 | JGI IMG/M metagenome (GOLD analysis project Ga0209634, IMG submission 184043) | Marine viral communities from the Pacific Ocean - LP-40 (SPAdes) (version 2) | ecosystem: Environmental > Aquatic > Marine > Oceanic | place: Pacific Ocean | collected 2010-08-26 | reverse complement strand
TCCAGTTCGGCAGCCGTCTCGTATCCAGTCAGACCGAAACTGTCTGCCCGCGCAATCACCATGGGCATGGCGACGTCCATGCAGGTTACCTCGATGCCGTCGATGACATCCTTCGCATTTCCCGTCGGCAGCAGAGATCCGGTCGCCCCGCCGATCGTATCCATGAATTTTAGGGCCACGGGGGCGGACGTACCCGGAACTCCATCGATCTGCGTCGTGCCCTTGTAACTGACCACCTTGTCTGGCGTCTGAACCACGGCGGTGATCTTGGCCCCGGTATTGACGGCAAGAATGTTAACAGTCGTCACGCCATCTTGCGGGTCGACCAGACCCATCTCGATGGCGGCAGGCCCCACACCGGACAGGATATTTCCGCAGGTCGGTTTGAAGTCGACCAACCGGTCTTCAACGCTGACTTGCGCAAAGAAATAATCCACATCGGCCCAGGCGTTATCCGAGCGTGACAGCATGGCAACCTTGGTGGTAACCGCCGCGCCGCCCCCAATTCCATCGATATTCAGCGGATGGCCCGACCCGACAATGGCAATCAGCACATTCGCCAGTGTTTCAAGGTCATCCGGCAGATCGGCGCGGTTCATATAGGGGCCGCGTGAACTGCCCCCGCGCATAAAAAGAAATGGTATAGCCGTTTGGGTCATGTCGAATTCCTCAATTGAACGGCCAGGGCAGCTGGGTATATTCCTGCAACAGGCCAGGCGGGAAATCCCGGTTCAAAAGCCATGCCATCGTGCTCATGAAGGCGATGCCCAAACCAGTATAGATCAGTGCATAGACCGCACTGATCCGGGCGCGCAGCTTCATGAAACTGAACAGGAACAGTCCCAGGGCCAGGATGAAACCAAGCAATGCGGTCAGCCCAAGAAGTGCTGCGAACCATGCCAATGTGGGCCACAATCCATGAGTGGCGTCGGCGTCTTCGCCAACCAGCTCGCGGTCGGCAAAAACCGTATCCGTTTCCGGTTTGAGCATCATGCGGACAATCAGGGCCAGGCAGCCAAGTAGGCTCACCCCTGCGACGAACATCGGAAAATCTCGATCGCGGCTGAACGCGGGGATCGATGCCGCGTCGTAAAATGCATAGGCGATGTAGCCTGTGACGACGAGCAGAAAGACGAACGGCGCGCGTTTCGACCCAGATTGCACATCGCCTTCGGCAAGTATGTTCTTGGCTTGCCGCAGCCCCACCACCACCGAGATGACAGTGATGACTAGCAGGATGATGACGATCGGGGTGAAGATATAGTCGATCCCCTCGCCGAAGCCCTTTCGGAAACGCGATTGTGCGATCTGCAGCGCCTGGTTCGCGTAAGTCTCGGCAGGGTTGGAGAGCACGAAACCAATCAGGAATGCGGGACGGGACCAGTCGAACCTGCGCATCATGATGCCAAGGAAGCCGATCCCGAGCAGGGCCGCGAGGTCCATCAGATTCTGACCCGACTGGAAGGCCGCGAAACTGATGATCATGAAAAGAAAAGGGGCCAGCAACGCGAACCGGATCGTGGTCAGCTTGGCGATCCCCCCCGAGGCGGCAATGCAGATGATCGTTCCGACTACATTCGCAAGCGCCAGAAGCCAGACGATGGAATAAGTGATGTCGAGGTTGTTTTTCAGCATGGCCGGTCCAACCTCGATCTGTCCGGACCCCAGAAGCGCGATTGCACCGATGAAAATCGCCATGGACCCCGAGCCGGGAATGCCGAACAGCAGAGTCGGGACAAGTCCCCCCCCTTCCTTGGCGTTGTTCGAGCTTTCCGGCCCGATCACGCCGCGCACTTCACCCTTGCCGAAATTGGACTTGTCCTTGGTGGTCTGCACCGCGTGGCCGTAAGCGATCCAGTCGACCACCGATCCACCGAGGCCGGGAATGACCCCGACAATCACACCGATGATGGAGCAGCGGACCGAAAGCCAAATATTGTCGAACCAGTCCTTGACGCCCTCCAGCCACCCCCCGCCGATCTGCGGCTCGGCCGAGATGGCGCGGTCCTGTCGCAGAAGAGAAATGATCTCGGGGATGGCGAATATACCAAGTCCGACGATGACCAGTTTCAGTCCATCCGTAAGGTAGGGAAAATCATAGGACGACATGCGCAGATCACCCGAAGACGCGCCTTCGCCGATCGTCCCGACCAGCATCCCCAGACCAGCGGCAACGATACCCTTTATGGCGATACGTCCCGCAAGAATGCCAACCATGGAAAGGCCGAAGATGGTAATCATCAGCAGTTCTGGCGTGCGGAATTCCAGAACAATTGGCCTGGCAACCAGAATGAACACGGTCAGAAAGCTGGCACCGACAAGTCCACCGAACAGGGAAGAAGCAAAGGCCGACGAAAGCGCGCGGGCGGCCTGACCCTTCTTGGCCATGGGAAAGCCGTCCAGCACAGTAGCCTGGCTGGCCGAAGACCCGGGTATTCCCATCAAGACCGATGCAAAGGTGTCTGATGTCGGAACAACCGCGACCATGCCGATCATAAGCGCGAGCCCGAGGATCGGGTCCATGCCGAACATGAACGGCAGAAGCAGAGATAGTCCCGCAATACCGCCCAGGCCCGGAAACACTCCGATACACAATCCCATCAGGACGCCCAGGACGAGATAGCCCAGGACAACAGGTTGCAATATCAAGCCCCACGCGCTGCCCAGTGCCGGCAGCGCCTCCATGATCACATCCATGAAATTTCCCCACCTTGCTTGACGGAACGCCCCGCCAAGTTGGCAGGGCGTTCAAAAAGCAAGACTCAGTTCAGCGATACGCCGTACTTTTCCTGCAGCCAGTTCACCACGAATTCCTTGGCTTCGGGCGAAACGCTGGTGCCGCTTTCAAGCGCTTTTTGCGCCGCGGCTCCCGTCATCTGAGGGTATTTGCCCAGACGGTTTTCGGAAATCTCCACGAAGTCGGGGCGCGCCTTGATGGCTTCGAAGGCATCCGTGAAGGTGGCGATTGCCGCATCGGATGCACCGTTGGGCAGGAACACCATCTTCTGGGCCGGGAAACCCGCGATGAAGAACGCCTTCCATGCGTCCCACTTTTCGCCCGACGTCTCACAGCCTTCGGTCGCTTCGCAGACTTCCTTGAAGGTCGGGATTTCCGGGAATGTCGGGTCGCGCACGATGTTGCCGTCGTCGTCAAGTGCGCCCCAGGTCATCATCGGCACGGCGGTGCCCGCTTCGACCAGAGGCGTGACGCCCGACAGGTAGGACGATGACGTCTGATAATCGATATTCGCCTCTCCACGCTCGAACATCAGCCGTCCGTCGCCGCGGCCTTTGATGCCCATGACGCTTTCGACGTTCAAGCCCAGCATTTCCCATGCCAGCGTCGGAACCAGATCAAGCCGGGTTGCGCCCTGATTGCCGTAGATGAAATCGACGTCCTGCAAGGCGCTGGCATCCATTCCATCCATTTGCGCAGCCAGTTCGGGCGGTAAATAGGCGACGCCGCCCGTGCCGGACGCCAGAACCACATTCCAGTCAGCGTAGTCGTACTTTACCCTGGGATCACCAAGCAAAAACGGAAACTGGGTAGATCCGCTGGACCCGAAAATCGTGGTGCCGTCCTCGAATTGCTGATCCTGGAAGAAGTTCGCGCCCTTGGTCGATCCTGCACCGGGCATGAATTTCACGACGACCGTAGGCTGGCCCGGCAAGGCCTCGGACAGCAGCGGAGCGTAAAAATTCGCCCATTTGGCCGAACCGCCGGTTTCCGAGAACGGAATGATCCATTCGACGGTCTTGCCTGTCATGTCCATGGCATGGCTTTCGGCCTGCGCCTGAAGCGAGAACGTCGCTGCGGCTGCGGCCACAAGGCCGACGGCCACGCGACGCGTGGTTTTCAAAGTGGACATATATTCCTCCCTAAAGCTCGGCCCTGACGTTAAGGGCCAAAATCGAATCGCCAGGGGGTGTCCGCCCCCTGTTGATGTCGCTTGTCTGACCTGCGAACCTTGCGTGAAACTTGCATGTCCGAGAAATCCTGCCGTGCGCATTACTCTGGTCGAAGACAATATCAGCCTCGCCAAGGGCATCTGCTATCGTCTGGAAGACGCAGGTCACGCTGTGGCTGTACTTGGAAACGGAAGCGATGCGGAAAGCCATCTGACGGACGATGGCGCGGACCTTATCATTCTGGACGTCAACCTGCCCGGAACGGACGGGCTGACGCTTCTCAAACGGATGCGCAAGCGTGGCGACACCCGCCCCGTGATCCTGCTGACGGCGCGCGCCCAAACCGAAGATCGCGTTCTGGGTTTGGACGCGGGCGCAGACGATTATTTGATCAAGCCCTTCGAAATGGCCGAGCTTGAGGCACGCGTCAGGGCGTTGTTGCGTCGGCGCGCGACACCGCAGCAGCAGATTCTCCGGATCGGTGCGCTCAACTATGATGCAGTCTCCCGGCAGTTATTTGCGGACGGCGTCGAAATTGACATTCCCCGTCGGGAATTTTCCGTATTCGAATGCCTGTTCGCCGCGGCTGGTCGTCTGGTGTCGAAAAGCGTGGTCCTCGACCATGTCTACGGGGTGGGTGCGGATGTCGAAGACACTGTCGTAGAAGTCTATGTCTCGCGTTTGCGCCGCCGTCTCAGCCCCTACGGCTTGCAAATCAAGTCGCAGCGCGGCCTTGGCTACCAATTGCTGGCCCACGCATCGCAATGAGGTCCCATTCGCTCAGATCCCGGTTGATCCTGATTATCCTCGCACCCCTGCTGCTCATCTCACTCGTGGCTGGCGCATGGCAATTTCGAACCACAACCCTTCGCGCGGAAAGCATATTCGATCGCGGACTGCTGTCTGCGGCGCTGGCCATCTCGCGCGACATTGCGGTTTCTGACGGCGACGCACTAAGTCCCGCGACGCGGCGATTGATCAACGACACCTCGGGCGGGGAACTGTTCTACCATGTCTTCGCCCCGGACGGAGTTTTCGTGACCGGTTATTCGACCCCGCCCATATTGCCGAAAGCTGCACCCCTGCGACAGACAGAGCCTTACTACTTCAATGCACGGTATCAGGGTCAGGATGTTCGCGTGCTGCGCTTTCAGGATGGCACTACCGTCAGCGGCATTGCCGGCATCTTCAACATTACCGTCTGGCAGAACGCCGATGTCCGCAGCAGTTTCGTCCGCGAAGTGGTTTCGCGATCGTTCGCGGTGATTGCCCTTCTGATCCTATCGGTTGCCTTGGTTGTGTGGTTTGGCGTCGGTTTGGGTTTGCGGCCCCTGCTTGATCTGGAAAAGGCGATCGCGAAAAGATCTCCGACCGAGTTGGAACCCATTCGACGCCCCGTCCCTATCGAGGCGCGGGGACTGGTCGACACGTTGAACCGGCTTCTTGACCGGATTTCGCGGCGGATCAGCTCCAAGGACGAATTCATATCGAACGCCGCGCATCAGCTCAGGAATCCTGTGGCGGGCGTCCTTGCCCTTGCCGAGGCGGTTCACAACGCGCCGAATGCCCAAGCTTCCAAACAACGTAGCGCTGAACTGGTACAGGCGGCGCGGGAGACCAGTATTTTGACCAACCAGCTGCTTTCCTTCGAGAGGGCTGGAGGAAAGGAACTCGATCAATCCGGTGAGCCACTGGACCTGAAAGCTTTGGTCGAGCAGGTCGTCTACAGCTTTCGCCAACAGAACGCCGATACGAAAATCGAGATTTCTTTGGGTCTGCCGGAGGCGGATGTGCGCATTCAGGGCGATGCCGTCATGCTACAGGAAGCAATCCTGAATATTCTGACCAATTCGGTCGTTCACGGCGGATCACGTGTGTCAAAGATCAGCCTCGATCTTTCTTGCGCCCGCGGCCAAGCTGTTCTTTCAATTCGGGATGATGGCGTCGGTATCCCCGCCAAGGATCATGTTGAAGCTGTAAGCCGCTTTGGACAGACGCGAGGCGGACCTGGCAGCGGGTTGGGTCTGCCGATTGCTGCCCGTGTCATGAAAAACCATGGTGGCGCGCTACGGATTGAAGACGTTTCCAGCGGTACGATGATTGTCCTTACATTTCCGATAGAAGGTGATTGATCACCCGTTGAATTGATTGCACCTGATAGCGTGGGCCGTCCCTACTGGCCTTTCAGACAGCCATCATCGACGTTGGTTCTCCTATGCCCACGGGCTTCGAGAGGTTGCCTGAGGCTCAGTGGCCCTTTTTTGAATGTTAATTGCTTCAATCGCCACTGTTGGGCGCAGCAGCAACGACTTCCGCTACATTTTGTATGTAAATCCACTTAACTTTTTTCGCCCCAAGCCCTTGCAGTACGCGTTTCGCCTCCCCATTTCTGATCATGTGAAAGACATTCACATCGCAATGATCCACAAGGAGTGCCCCTGATGAATACCGCTGCCGCATATGCCACCTCCGCCGCACAGGGCGGCTGGTTCACCCGAACGACCGATTGGCTCGATGCCCGCGGCAAGGGTGCATGGATCGCATTGATGATCCTGGGTTTCATCTTATTCTGGCCCGTTGGCCTCGCCATTCTGGCCTACACGATCTGGAGCAAACGCATGTTCAACGGCAACAAATCCATCTCATCCTGCAAATCTCGCCGTATGGCACCGACCCGCTTCCGCAACACCGGAAACCAGGCCTTCGACAGCTATAAGGCCGATATGCTGCGCCGTCTCGAGGACGAACAGGAAGCGTTCGAGACCTTCCTTCAGCGTCTGCGTGAAGCCAAGGACAAGGCCGAGTTCGACCAGTTCATGGAAGATCGCGCCAAGCCCTCGACCGCCGACAATGGTGATACCGCAGAGGCCTGATCTCCCCTTCCCTGCGCCTCCTCCCGGCGCGGGGATTGCCCATTCCCATCCAAAGCGGAGCCCCATAAAGTGACCCATTGGACCGATATGACCAATCGAGACAACAGCGGCTTGCCCGACCCGGACCAAACGCCGGAATTCTATGAAGGCGTACTGACCAAACGCGCTCTGGCGTGGGTTGTCGACATGGCGGTCATTACCGCGCTGACCCTTGTCGCAGCCATCGTCACATTGACCGTCGGCTTTTTTCTCTGGCCGCTGTTCTTCCTCGCTATCGGTGCCCTCTACCGCGTGACGACACTGGCGCGCGGCTCGGCGACATGGGGCATGCGACTGATGGGAATCGAACTGCGCAGCCACGGCGGCGACCGTTTCGATGCACCGCAGGCCATTTTGCATGTCTCGGGTTACTACGCTTCGATGATGTTCGTTCTGCCTGCGCTGGTGTCGATCGGTGCCATGCTGCTCACCGACCGGCGACAGGGTCTGACCGATCTGATCCTGGGATCGGCTGCGATCAATCGTCCGTCCTGATCAAATCGCAGCGTCCCCAACCTTGCCGGCAGGTCTTTTTAATTGACCTGCCGGGTCTTGCGTCTAGGCTGCGCCATGGAACCAACGCCTTACTTAGCATTATCGGGAAACCCTGTCTTCATGCGCCACAGCCTACCGCTGACGCCGCAGTTCTATGTGACGGCACCGCAGTCCTGCCCCTATATCGATGGGCGCCGGGAGCGGAAGCTCTTCACTGCACTACAGGGCTCCGGCGCGGCCGAGCTGAACGACAAGCTGTCTAAACAGGGTTTTCGGCGGTCGCAAAACGTCCTCTACCGGCCCAGTTGCGCCGATTGCACGGCCTGTCTTTCGGCGCGCATCCGCATCGCCGATTTCAAGGCATCCCGGTCCCAACGCAGGACCATGGCCCGCAATGCCCACCTGCGACGCGAGGTAACGTCGCCCTGGGCCACCGAAGAACAATATACCTTGTTCCGCCGCTACCTGACCGCGCGCCACGCGGACGGTGGCATGGCGGATATGGATATCTTCGAGTTTGCCGCGATGATCGAGGAAACCCCGATCCGCACCCGCGTCATCGAATATTGGGACGATCGGCCCAAAGCCTGCGGGGGGCAGCCCGCCTTGCGCGCCGTCTGCCTTACGGATGTCCTCGATGACGGGCTGTCGATGGTCTATTCCTTCTACGACCCCGATTGCCCGCAGGATTCGCTGGGCACACAGATCATCCTCGACCACATCGACATCGCCCATGACGGCAAACTGCCTTATGTCTATCTCGGATATTGGGTCCCTGGTTCACCCAAGATGGGCTACAAAGCACATTTCTCGGCTCTGGAAATCTTCAAGAACCGCGAATGGCAGGCCATCGGCGATGCCCTTGATCACGCTGACGAAACACATCCCCTGTCGGTCGAACCCATTGCGGAACAGGTGGCGCAGATCGACCTGCCGGGGGCGGCCTTCGGCTGACCACCATTCCCGGTCGGATCGGATGCAGCTCAATTTGCCGGAACAGTCAGCAACAGCACGGCCGACAAAGGCGCTGGCAGGATCTGGTCCGACCGATTGCTCAGGCGCCAAGAATAGAGCGCCGCAATCATCTCGGGCGTTGTTCGACCGACCACCACGGCCGTCCCTGTGGATGTCGCCTCAAAGGTCGCGCGGTCCAGATATCGGGTGATGACGACGGCGCGTTCGCCCTCTGCGTCCAGCACACGATACAGCGTCGCTGCCGGAATCCCGCCGCGCAAGGCCGCAGTCACGCCACTGTTCAACCCGCCGGGATAGGCGACGAAACCCATGCCGGCCTCGGACAATGCGGGCAGCAGCGCCTCCAATGCGGTGCGATTGTCGGCAAATCCATTATCGGACAGGTCCAGTACACCAATGGCCTGGGGTACTGCCATTCGCGCTCCGGTCATTGCCACCTCGATATCCTGCGGGGTCCCGTTCGGGGACAGGGCATCCGCCAGCCAGATGACTTCATGACCGGCCTGGCGATAGGCTGTGGCGGCTTCAGCCGATCCAGCGCGCGAGGGGTCGACGGCGAATGTGACCGGAAAGTCTATGCCGATCAGGCTTTCGCGATCAACGCCCGCATCCGGGTCGTCGATCAGGACGACAGACAACAGCGGCAATTCTTCCGGGTTCCGGAACCTCGCCGCGTTCGCCAGCAGCGCGCCACGGGCGGGAGATGCGACGACGACGTCCTCCCCTGTCTCGTCGGCGCGTTCGCTGTCCAGAACCAGACGACGCGGCATGACGACGGGGGTTTCCTCCTCCGGTTCCGGTTCCACGCGTTCGGGAACGATCGGGTCCAGCACTTCGGTAATGGGAGACGACGGGGCCTGCACCACATCAACGTCCCGCGCATCATCGGCGGCCTGTTCGGCTGCCGCATCCGTCGGGTCGGTTGCCACCGTATCGCTGTCGGATGGCGCGGGCGTCTGGATGATGGCGGTCTGGGTCTCCTCGGGCAGCGCAGTTTCATTCACCGGCTCGACGATCTCCACCGACCCGAACGTCTGCGGCGCGTTTTCGACCGGAACATTCGGTAAATTCGGCGCATCCCCGGCTTCGGGCGCGGCGGACAGACCAGCGATCGTTGTCGGTTGCGGCTGTGCGGCACTTTCGGTTCGCAAGTCCGGTGCGTCGACCCGAACCGCGCCGGCGTCGGGCCGGGTCGCAGAAATGACAGCACGCGTTGCGATATCCGCCTGCGGCGTGATCGCATCGCCGTCTTCGGGCGGACGGTTGAACTGGCTGCCCGCTGGCAGATCGACCGCAGGCCGGACGGTGGTCGTGACCGTCGCCGTCTGCGTCGTGGTTCGCGTGACACTTTGCGGCGTGCCCGTTTCAGCCGGAGAGGGCTGCGGCGTGATCTCCGCCGGGATGATCGGCACCGTGTCGACCGGCGGCTCGGGCACGCGGACGGCGACTTCTGATTGGTCGCGCAGGACAGGCGCGTCGGGACGCACGGCGACAGGACGGTCGGACACGAGCGAAGGCGGCGGCACCAGCAACGACACCGAAGCCACGAACAACGCCGCCAACGCCAGCGCACTTGCCCCCCCGAGCAACAGACCCTTGATCATATCCTGAAATACCCCTTGCCCAAAATGGACCCTCAACAACACCCTGCTAGGCCTTTCGCCGGGCCTTTCGTCCTGTATAACCCGAAGGCCGGATATTCACACCCCGCGCGATACCCGAAAGGAGGGATTGGCTTGCTTCTGCTGATCGACAACTACGACAGCTTCACCTGGAACCTGGTGCACTATGTGGCCGAACAGGGTGCCGAAGTGAAAGTAGTACGCAACGACGCCATGGACGTTCAGGCCGCTATGGCGCTGAACCCGACCGGCGTGCTTTTGTCGCCTGGCCCCTGCACCCCCGATCAGGCCGGGATCTGCCTTGCAATGGTCGCCGCCTGCGCCGAGACGCGCACCCCCCTTCTGGGCGTCTGTCTTGGCCATCAGGCCATCGGTCAGGCATTCGGCGGCAAGGTCGTCCGAGCGGGCGAAATCGTGCATGGCAAGCTGGGGCGGATGCTGAACGATGGCAGCGGCGTGTTCGCCGGGTTGCCCGATGCGTTCGATGCGACCCGCTATCATTCGCTGACGGTCGATCGTGACAGCCTGCCCGACGACCTGATCGTCAATGCCGCTTTGGACAACGGTATGATCATGGGCCTTCGACACCGCACGTTGCCGATCCACGGCGTGCAGTTCCATCCCGAAAGCATCGCTTCGGAATACGGTCATGCGTTGATCCGCAATTTCATCGAGATGATGCCCCCTCTCAACACCCGGACGGCTGCTGCATGATCGACATCAAGGCAATCCTGAACGTGGCCCCCGACCGTTCGCTGACCGATGCAGAGGCCGAAGCCGCCTTTGCTGCCTTCTTCGACGGCGACGCCACGCCCGCGCAGATCGCCGGGTTGCTGATGGCACTGCGCACACGGGGTGAAACGACCGGCGAAATCGCGGCCGCCGCCGCCGCCATGCGCGCCCGGATGCACTGTGTTTCGGCCCCCGATGGCGCGATGGACATCGTCGGCACCGGGGGCGACGGCAAAGGCACGCTGAATATCTCGACCGCCACGGCTTTCGTGGTGGCGGGTGCGGGCGTGCCTGTCGCCAAACACGGCAACCGCAACCTGTCGTCGAAATCCGGGGCGGCGGATGTGCTGACCCAGATGGGAATCGACGTGAACCACGGCGCGGAAATGGCTGAAAAGGCGCTGAAAGAGGTGGGCATCTGCTTCATGATGGCCCCAATGCACCACCCCGCCATACGCCATGTCATGCCCGTTCGCGGCGAACTGGGGACGCGGACGGTATTCAACATTCTCGGCCCTCTGACCAATCCGGCAGGCGTCAAGCGACAACTCACTGGCGCGTATTCTTCCTCCCTGATCCGTCCGATGGCCGAAGTTCTGGGCGCGCTCGGGTCCGAGGTAGCATGGCTGGTTCATGGCGAGGACGGCACCGACGAGGTTTCAATCGCCGGTCCTACCGCCGTTGCCGTTCTGGAGAATGGCGATGTCACAGAGCGTATCATCACCCCCGACGACGCAGGTCTGCCGACCCATCCGTTCGAGGCGATCAGGGGCGGCGATCCGGCCGAGAACGGTCGCGCCTTTCGCAAACTGCTCGATGGCGCGCCCAGTGCGTATCGAGATGCCGTCCTGCTGAACGCCGCAGCCGCGCTTATCGTAGCCGGTCGGGTGAAAACCTTATCGGATGGCGTTGAAATCGCCTCGAAATCAATCGATTCAGGCGCGGCTATGGCAAAGGTCGACGGGCTGGCAAAGTTCACAACGGAGACCGCAGCATGAGCACGCCCACGATCCTCGAGAAGATCAAGGCCTACAAGCTGGAGGAGGTGGCTGCCCGCAAGGCCGAGCGTGATCAGGCGACGATCGAGGATGCCGCCCGCAACGCCCCGAAAGTCCGGCCTTTCGCGGATGCACTGCAAAAAGTGATCCTGGAAGGTTACGGGCTGATCGCAGAAATAAAGAAGGCCAGTCCGTCCAAAGGCTTGATCCGCCCCGATTTCGACCCGCCCGCGCTGGCCGAAGCCTATGAGACGGGCGGCGCCACATGCCTGTCGGTCTTGACCGACGGTCCTTCGTTTCAGGGCGATGACAGCTATCTCGTCTCCGCGCGCGCGGCCGTCGACCTGCCGGTGCTGCGCAAGGATTTCCTGTATGACCCCTGGCAGGTCGCCGAAAGTCGCAGCCTGGGCGCGGATTGTATCCTGATCATCATGGCCAGCGTATCCGACGCGCAGGCCGCTGAATTGGAGTCTGCGGCCACCGACTGGGGCATGGATTGTCTGGTCGAGGTCCACAACCGCGAGGAGCTTGAGCGGGCCGAAAATCTGTCCTCGCGTCTGTTGGGCATCAACAATCGCGACCTGAACACATTCGTCACCGATCTTGCCGTCAGCCGGGACCTTTCGCGCCACGTCCCCGTGAATCGCATCCTGGTGTCTGAATCGGGCCTAAACACCGCCGAAGACCTGGCGGATCTGGCCCGTTATGGCATGCGCTGCTTCCTGATCGGGGAAAGCCTGATGCGGCAGGACGATGTTGCCGCCGCAACCGCCCGGATCCTGACCGATCCGTTGGTGCCCGGACGATGAGCCGTCTGACACATTTCGACGATGCAGGGGCCGCCCATATGGTCGACGTGTCGGGCAAGGCCGAAACCGACCGGGTCGCCGTGGCCGAAGGTTGGGTGAAGATGTCAGCGGAAACACTTGATATCATTATATCAGGCACGTCGAAAAAAGGCGATGTTATCGGTATCGCGCGGTTGGCCGGGATCATGGGGGCCAAACGCACCTCCGACCTGATACCGCTCTGCCATCCTCTTCCGATCACGCGTGTGGCGGTCGACCTGACCGTCGACGACGCGCTGCCGGGTCTTCGGGTCACGGCGACAGTCGGGACCGCAGGGCGCACAGGGGTGGAGATGGAGGCGCTTGTCGCCGTCAGCACAGCCTGCCTGACGGTCTATGACATGGCCAAGGCGGTGCAGAAGGACATGCAGATCGGAGGCATTCGCCTGCTATCCAAGACCGGCGGCAAGTCGGGCGACTGGAAAGCGTCACCGCCGTGATTTCGGTCGCCGAGGCTACGGCGCGACTGCTGTTGCTAGTCGATGTCCTGCCCTCCGAACAGGTTCCGCTGCGCGCCGCCTCCGGGCGGATCATGGCCGGGCCGCTGACGGCGCAGCACGATCAGCCGCCTTTCCCTGCCTCTGCCATGGACGGATATGCCATTGCGGGCAACGCAACCGCCGGAGACATGTTTCGAGTGATCGGCACCTCTGCCGCAGGCCACCCGTTCGGCAGGCCTGTCGCGGCAGGCGTGGCCGTGCGCATCTTCACCGGCGCGCCATTGCCCGACGGTGCGACCCGCGTCGTCATTCAGGAAGACATCGCGCGCAACGGCGACGAGATCCGCATCACGACTGACCCCGGACCGGCAACTCACATCAGGCCCGAAGCGGGAGATTTCGCCAAGGGTATGTCGTGGCATCCGAAGACCCCTCTGGGCAGCCGAGATGTGACACTTCTGGCCGCGATGGGCCACAATACCGTGCCGGTCGTGCGTAAACCCGTCGTCGCGTTCATCATGACCGGGGATGAACTGCGGATGCCGGGCGAGACGCTGAACCCCGGACAGATCACTGCCTCCAACGGCTTCGGATTGGCGGCAATGGTCGAGGGGGCCGGGGCCGATGCCCGGCTTTTGCCCATCACCCGCGACACAGTCGATAGCCTGGAGCAGGCCTTTGCACTGGCCCGCGATGCAGACCTGATTGTCACCATCGGCGGCGCGTCGGTCGGAGAACACGATCTTGTCGCAGGGTCGGCCAGGGATGCCGGTCTCGATATGGCATTCCACAAGGTTGCAATGCGCCCCGGCAAGCCATTGCTGGCAGGACGGATCGGATCTTCCACACTGATTGGCTTGCCCGGTAATCCTGTTTCATCAATGGTTTGTGGTGTGATCTTCATATTACCACTGATTCGGCGCATGCTTGGCCTGCCGCCCGAACTGACCGAGACGTCCCACGTGCTTGCCGCATCTGTTCCAGCCAATGGCCCTCGTCAGCACTATATGCGGGGGCGCCTTTCGCCGGAAGGCGTGGTCGTGGAACCCCGTCAGGACAGCAGTTTGCTAAGCGTGCTTGCGCGGGCCGATCTGCTTGTGGTGCGCCCGCCCGACGATCCTGCACTGCCGATCGGGCACCGCGTCCGTACCGTCATGCTGCCACGTTGAAGCGTTCGTATCACGTCCGCAGAATGGCCAATCGTTCGAAAGCCACCAGTTGACACAAAACGGGAACCTTTCTAGAACATAAGGCGATTGCCCGGCATTCCGGGCCGGATTTCAAGGGGAAACTGACCATGCTGACCCGCAAACAACGCGATCTTCTGGCTTTCATTCACAAGCGGGTGCAGCGCGATGGCGTGCCGCCGTCGTTCGACGAAATGAAAGACGCGTTGGACTTGCGATCGAAATCCGGCATCCATCGCCTGATAACAGCGCTGGAAGAACGTGGCTTCATCCGTCGGCTGGCCCATCGCGCCCGTGCCATCGAGATCACGCGCCTGCCGGAAGATCTTGGCGGGGCATCGACCTTCGTGCCGACCGTGATCGACGGCAATGCCCGGCCGGCCAATTCGCAACCTGCCCGCGCCCTGCCGGTTCAGATCAACGCGACCGAATTGCCGGTGATGGGCCGTATCGCCGCCGGCGTTCCGATTGAGGCGATCAGCGAAGTCTCGCATCACGTCGCCGTGCCGGGTCAGATGCTTGATCGGGGCGGCGATCATTATGCGTTGGAGGTCAAGGGCGACTCGATGATCGACGCTGGAATCAACGACGGCGATGTCGTGGTCATCCGTGAACAGAACACTGCCGACAACGGCGATATCGTCGTGGCGCTTGTCGAAGGCCACGAGGCGACGCTGAAACGCTATCGCAGGGTCAAGGGTATGATCGCGCTGGAGGCGGCCAACCCCGCCTATGAGACGCGCCTGCTGAGGGATGACCAGGTCGAGGTTCAGGGGCGTCTGGTCGGTCTGATCCGAAGCTATTGATCGATGCGGATGCGCCGGTGTCGGTGCAACCGCCCTTCTCATGTCGATCCTTTGATACGCCGCTATCGGGTGTCAGTCGACCAGGGTCGGTCGCCTTGCAGAGTGCGGGCGGTTCTGACCTCGACGAGGCCGTCATTCCCCTGAAACAATGCAATTGCCCCGGTCTTCCGCAAACGCTCCGGTTCCAGCAAATCGCAGCCGGGGGGGATAGTCTCGACCGCTTCTGGCAGGATCAGCCATCCGGGCCGAGCGGCACAGGCCGCGACCGCCTCGGGAATATCGCGCTTGCCCCGCGCATGATACAGTATGATGCCGCGCGCGCGCAGGTTGGGCCGGGCACGGCTGGCAGCTGCCATCTGATCCGCGATATCGCCATCGTTTTCTAGCCATGACGCCGCGACGAACCCGGCGCCGCTCTCGCGGTTCAACCAGCGTCCGTCGCCCGACATGATGCCAATCAGACGCGCATCGTCCGAAATCAGAACGTCCGGGCGGGGGCTTTGCAGCCAGAGCGCGGCGGCAAGGATCAAGGCCGCAACGCCTCCGCATCGCGATACACGTCCCCGTCCCGCCCCGAGCAAGCCGTATCCGATGCCGAGGATCGGCAGGACCGTCCAGTCTGGCGCGGACATGGCCCCGATGGCGCCGGGCAAGGCCGCAACCCGGTCGGCCACGAACAATATCCACTCGATTCCCCAGCCCGCAACGCGCAACGGCACCATCTCCAATCCGATGGGCCACAGGATCAGACCAATGAAAAGCAGCGGCATGACCGCCAACCCCATCATCGGCACGGCCAACATGTTGGCCAGCACACCGTATTGGCCGATCCGGTTGAAATGCAAAGCCGCGAATGGCCCTGTTGCCAGGCCGGCCACCACCGACGACAGCAGGAGTGAAATCACTGCGCCACGCCAGCCCCGCATCCAGTCGGGCCGGTCGCTCCGCGCGAATGCACCGAAGGCCAGAACCAGGGCACCGGTCGCAGCAAAGGACATCTGAAATCCGGGGCCGGTCAGGCTTTCGGGTCGCCAGATCAACACGAGGATCGCGGCGATCGCCACGCTTCGGATCGACAGCGCGCGGCGGCCCAGTAGTATTGCACCCAACATTACGGCGGCCATGACGAAGGCACGCTGTGTCGCTATGCTGCCGCCCGAAAGAAACAGATAGGCGAGCGCGAAGGGCAAGGCTGCCGCCGCCGCCCAGGCCCGGGTCGGATGGCGCAGCGCGATCGAGGGGATCAGGGCCAGACCGCCGCGAACGGCCCAAAAGACAAACCCGACAAGCAATCCCATGTGCAGGCCGGAAATCGCCAGAAGGTGGGCCAGGTTCGAGGCGCGCAGATCGGCGGTCACCGCGTCCGACAAACCCGCGCGGTCGCCGGTGGTGATCGCCGCCGCTACCTGCCCCGCCTGCCCGGGCATGCGGGCACGAAAACCGTCGCCTACGGCCGCGCGGATGCGTGCAACGACAAGGGACGCGCCACCTTTCGACGGCTGGGCCAAAAGCAGCGGCACCTGCGTATAGCCGACGCCGCCCAGTTGCAGGAACCAGGCGTGACGCTGGAAATCGAAGCCCCCCGGTTCGGTCGGGCCCGAGGGGGCGAGCAGATGGCCAGTCGTCATGACGCGCAAGCCGGGCTGAGGGGTGACGCCGGTATCGTCCTGCAGCGAAATGCGGACGCGGCGCGGAGTGGCCGCCGGTGCCATCCGGTCCAGACGGACCCTGTCCAGCGTCAGGCGCGTCGCACCCGAGGCGGAGCGGTCGATAAGGATTATCCGCCCCTCGACCGCACCGTAATAGCGGTAGCCCAGGACAGGACCGGCCACCAATTGCGTGCGAGCCTGGGCGATGAGGACACCCAGCACGGCACATGCCAACAGGAGTGGGATGAGGCCAAGGCCGCCGCGCCAGAGAAAGGCGATGAACAGCAGGCAAGCTGCAACGAGGCCCATTATGATGGCAGCGGTGTCCGATGGCTCCACCGGGAGAGCGAAGTAAATACCGACCCCGGCGCCAAAGGCCAGAGCCAGCCACGGAAGTCGGTGCCCGCGCAGTGACTGACACGCGCCGATAGCCCGCGCCAGCAGGCCGGGCGCGACAGGTGGCGCGACGTCGACGGGGTGCATCCTTGCCCTATCCCTCGGGGGTGCCTATCACCCACCCGATCATGCGCGCCGCGGGTTTACAAATCGTTAACCATGCGCAGTCACACAGCCGTCAGACGAGGAACCCCACGCCATGTCCGAACCCCAGATCGCCCCCGTGGTGACCCGTATCGCCCCGTCGCCCACCGGCACAATGCACATCGGTACGGCGCGGACGGCGCTGTTCAACTGGCTGTTCGCGCGGCGTCATGGCGGGCAATTCCTGTTGCGGATCGAGGACACCGATCGCGAACGCTCTACCCCTGAAGCGACCGATACGATCTTTCAGGGTCTGAAATGGCTTGGTCTTGACCACGATGGCGAGGCCGTCAGCCAATTCGATCAGGTCCCGCGTCATGCCGAGGTGGCGCATGCGATGCTGGCCTCGGGCCATGCCTATCGCTGTTTCTCGACCCAGGAAGAGATCGAGGCGTTTCGGGAGGCCGCGCGCCAAGCCGGCACCACGACCCTGTTCCAGTCGCCCTGGCGCGATTCCGATCCAGCCGATCATCCGGACACGCCATCGGTCATTCGTCTGAAAGCCCCGCGCGACGGCACGACCGTCATCGCCGATGCTGTTCAGGGTAAGGTAACCTTCCGAAACGATCAGCTGGACGACATGGTGCTGCTGCGCTCCGATGGCACTCCGACCTATATGCTGGCGGTTGTGGTGGACGATCATGACATGGGTGTCACGCATGTGATCCGGGGCGACGATCATCTGAACAATGCCGCCCGTCAGGCGCAAATCTACGATGCGATGGGTTGGACACAGCCGGTCTGGGCGCATATTCCCCTGATCCACGGCGCCGATGGCAAGAAGCTGTCCAAACGGCATGGCGCGACTGGCGTCGAGGAATATGCCGCAATGGGATACCCGGCGCAGGCGCTGCGGAATTACCTTGCGCGTCTGGGGTGGAGCCACGGCGACGACGAGTTTTTCACCGACGAACAGGCCCGTGCCTGGTTCGATCTGGAAGGCATCGGTCGCGCTCCTGCCCGGCTGGACCTGAAAAAGCTGGAAAACCTGTCCGGACAGCATCTCAGCGCGATGCCAGACACCGATATTTTGGCTGCCGTACAAGATTGGATAGCCCGCGCTGACGTGCCCCCCGTTGACATCGACCGGCTTGCCCCTGCGATCCCAATCGTGAAGGACGCCAGCCGCACCCTGCCCCAGATTGTCGAGCGCGCGCATTTCGCATTGGTCGATCGTCCGGTAACGCCCGATGAAAAGGCCGCGAAAGCGCTTGATCCGGTATCCCGTGGCATACTGTCGGAATTGACGCCGCACCTGCAAACTGCTAGCTGGACACGCGATGTGCTGGAGGGTGTCGTGGGTGATCTGGCACAGTCCAGGGGACTGGGTCTGGGCAAGCTGGCTGCGCCACTCCGCGCAGCGCTTGCCGGTCGAACCGCTACCCCCAGCGTTTTCGATATGATGCTTGTTCTCGGACAGGACGAAACGCTTCTGCGGCTTCAGGATGCCGTTGGCGAACCGGAGTCCGGAGAGCATATTTGAGCCATTCGGGCGCGCTCAGATTCGCGCTCAACCGAACTAATGGTTCGGCAATACAACAGGATGCAGCATGATCTTCATGTTGCATCATCTCGAAAGGACGGACATGGCTGACACTCGGAAAACCGCGACGCTGACGCTGGATGGAAAAACCTACGATTTGCCCATCCATTCCCCGACAGTCGGTCCCGACGTGGTCGATATCCGCAAGCTCTACGCACAG